>Ga0114999_10000339_pt1 | contig 69358 bp, 51 predicted proteins | sample ArcticOcean_MG_C_3_FD_89820 | JGI IMG/M metagenome (GOLD analysis project Ga0114999, IMG submission 89820) | Marine microbial communities from western Arctic Ocean - ArcticOcean_MG_CB8_126 | ecosystem: Environmental > Aquatic > Marine > Oceanic | place: Arctic Ocean: Canada Basin | collected...
ACACAATATTTCGTGAAACCTACCAGGAAAATGGAATCACCGATCTAATCCGTCGAAGATTCTGACCGATCACGTCAGTTCAATTCAAACCGGTCAGTTTCAGTACCACCTATGGTTGCGTTAACTCCACCAGAAAATAAGACAAGCCACTGAGAAATCAGTGGCTTGTCTAGTTAATAAAATCATACTATTCAATCGTAATATCAGCCCGATTCCGCGGGAAAGATGCTTGGTTCACCGAGGCTCGTACCACAGAGAAATGACTTGCTCTGATGGTTTGCTGCGTGGAGACGCCTGGTTTGTCAAGTCGAAGTATGCGAACTCCTCAGATCTCGCATACTGGTCGAACCAGTCAGCCACGCCGATCGATGTACCGGTGATCCATGGCTCTTCAGAAATCGCAGCGAAGAATGCCTCCAAGTACAGGGCTTGCTCCTGGAAGTCGGTGATGTAAGTTTTTCTTGCTGTCAGATCTTCCGATTCGATCTGAGCGTCTGAACTGCTCGCACTGAAGTAGTAGTAGACAGGGACAATACCGGCAAGCTGTGGCTTCGAATCACTAAAGAACGCCTTAAATTCCGATAGCAACTCGGGCATAGTCGGGTGTTCTGGATCTTCGACGTGGCTCCTGAAGAAACCAGCCCCTGTCCCGACCATGACAACGTCGGCGGTATCGAGGTATGAAAGATCCGGGCTGGCCCAGACGTTAACTGTGATGATGATATCGCCAGAGAATACGTTCCGTATGTCGGCAATCATCTCCCGCCACCGGCGATTGTAGTCCGGGTAAATCTCTGGCTTGACGGTGAAGTTGGTCCAATTGAAAGGTGCGAACGCATCGACACCAAATTTCTCGGCGCGAGCAGCTCTTTCCACCGACCATGCGTGCCACTCGTCGAACCAGCCGTCCCACCACTCAGCACTGGTCTGTTTGTATTCCCAGATCTGCTGGATTTCCCCAGGAGTGAGATACAGACCTGGAGCTTCCTGCTCAGTTTGCATCACCTTGATCCCGCGGGAATGAGCCGCGTCGATCAACGCTTTGTAAAAATCATCGTCTGTCAGAGACAATCCGTTGTTGGGTGGAGCAAATTTCGGTTTCGGACCGACCACGTACTGGAAATTTGCGGGCGTTATATTGATCCAGTTGGAGTTAGTGCGAGTCACGACATCAAATGCGTGAGCAAACATTCGTTCCTGGCATTCCTGATCATCACGTCGGAGATTGAATCCCGGTCCACCCTGATTCTCGAACAAGTCAGCCATGTTCAATGATCTGAACTCGAGAAGATTTTGATTGCCATTATTGATATTTACAGAAACTTCATCTTGCCTGCTGCTTCCGTCGGTTGCCATCACAGTGAGTGAGAGGCGGTAATCGCCAGGCCAGATCGCTGTCGCCGTAACGCTCGCGCTGGATTCGTTCTCAAGGTCGATGACATGTTGGCTCATGTGCGCTCGTGAATCTGGCACTGCCATTTTTTGCTCCCACTGCCATGACGACCAGTCGGTGGAATCGAGACCGAATAGCACCGAGCCGTCCAAAACGACGGGTTCGTTCGTCGCACCACTGACGACATACTCGGGTACCACCACTGAAATAGGAGCTGCTGGTATTTCGCATGTCGGCGTTGGCGTTGAAGTTGGTAATGAGACCGTCTTCGTGCTGGTCGGGTCGACAATTGGTGGGGTTGGCGGAGGTGTAGCCGTAGATGTTGGTGGTTGAGTAGCCTCGGTCTGCGGTACAGGTTCGCTCTCAACCGCAGTCGATTTGATTACCGGAGTTGGTGATGGTGAAGTCGTTGGGCGCAGCTCATTGATAACGCTGGTGGGGCTGACATCTGTTTCTGCGCTGCAACCGAGTATGACTGTTAGCAAAACAGCAAGAATGGTGATGATAGAGGGCGCTCGCATGCTTCCAAGTTTTTACTCACAGGCTTCCCAAATCAAGAGGGGGACCCTCCATTCACTTGGTGTGTTCACAGCAAGTAGCTACACCGGGGCTGGATTCCAGCAGAGCGACGAAACCCAGATCAAACCGATCAGTGTTAGTACCACCTACAGTCTCGTTAGCTCCGGCTGCAGGGATTCGAACTCTCGGTCCGTCCAGCTACCTAAATTTCAGTTCGATCTTGCCATCCCGCCAGATATGAGCTGATTCAAGGATCGTTTGCAGAATTGCCTTTGCTTTTCGAACTTCAAGCTGTTCGAACGACTTCATAAACGACTTTATTTGAACGGGCAAGGCAGAAGCACTGTCTTTTGCTGACTCGGCACTTTTTATCTCATCACGCAACGAAGCGAGCCTGATCTCAGTCTTCGCTCTATCGTCCCGATGCTTCATGTTCGCTACACCGAACTCTTCTTCGTTCAGTAGGTTCTTCTTCAGGTAATCCAAGTTCTTATGGAAATCTGACTCTAAACCAACAAGTCGCTTTTCCAGTTTCTTCCGTTCACGCTTCTTCAGGGTCAAATCAGACTTACTGGATTCAGAAAGCAACTCCTTTACACGCTTGAGATCACTGAACTCTCCGAGATACTCCATCACGGCAGTCTCGAGCTTCTTTTGAGCGTGCCCGTTATAAAAAGCGCAACCTTCTCGTGCTCTTGTAGCACGAGTACAGACGTAACTTGTGTACCTCCTGCCTTTGTACGCAGATCCCGACTTGCCGGACATCGGCCCACCACAGTGCCCGCAACGAGCCATCCCAGAGAGCAAATAGTCGCTCTTGTGAGATGCGCCTCTGGAGACCTTCTTGCGTATGTCCATTCGTAACTGAAGGGCATCCCACTCGGCATCGGTCAAAATTGGAGGAAAGACACCGGGAACTTCGATTTCCTCATCCTTCGGATTACCCTTCTTTGGACGTCGACCGTAGACCATCACGCCCTTCAGAACCGGATTACGAAGAATGTGCTGAACTGAAGACGGAACCCAGTGACCTGTCTCGCGCTGTAACCCGCGTTCGTTCAAAGTGTCGGAAATCGCCTTGAATCCGAGATTGTCGTCCGTACATAACCGAGCCATCTCTCGAATGATCTCAGCCTCAGATTCCTCGATCTCCCACCTGACTACTCTGGCGCGTCCTTCAACGATTTCTTTTATCGCTGAAAAACCAAAAGGTCGCTTGCCACTATGTATTCCACGCCTGACGATGTTTCCCATATTGGCTCGAACTCTTTCTGATGTTCTCTTACTCTCATGTCCTGCCATCCCGGCATTAATCAGCAGGAGCATCTCATCCTTGATGTCCTGATCTGTTGCTTCTACAGAGACACCGTGATCTTGTAAATCCCAGATACGCCTGAGTATTTCTTTGGGATTGCGTCCGAAGCGATCTAAGTACTGGACGAGCACGACATCGATGCCTTCATCGATAACGTACTGAACCATGGATTGATATTCACGTCGATCGTCGCGTCGTCCTGATTGAACGTCGCTAAACATTTTGACGATGTGTCCACCTACGCCAGATACGACAGCGCGTATCCGGGACTCCTGAGTTTCAAGAGACGAATGTCCAATGCCGACCTGTTTATCACCTGAGACTCTGGTGTAGCCGACGTACTTTTTGTGCGAGATAGTAGTGACCATGAAGCTCCTTACCTAATGGTAAATTATTCACGTCCTAATATCTAGCATGGGGGCGGGGGGTCGCAAGTTCGAGTCTTGCCGCCCCGACCAATCTAAACCCCAACAGAGACCCAGCCTAGCGCTGGGTCTTTGAATTTAAGCGTTTGACGACAATGTTGACGACAACTGATTCTGGAAACCGCTGTTTTCTCGGTCAACCAGCCGATCAGCATTTAGAGTTGTCTCGAACGTCCGACTCAATCCGGTACCAGTACGTGTCTCGGTACTCGGTTCTGACAGAACCGCAAAAACGGGTTGGTTCCCGGGGTTTACAGGTCGATAGGCCTGAAGAATGTCAGTTCAGCTCCGAAGTCGTCCATACTGACCACGGTATCGCCGTGGAGCCTAGCGCGGATGCCCCGAGTCCGATGATGCAGCACCAGTTCACTGTCGGCAGGCGGATAAGAGACCTTGACCGCCTCTCCCACACACGGTTCTGCGATCAGAACGTAGCTGTCCAGGATGCGGTGCCTGGCTGAGCTTTCCACTTTTAGCTCTGATCGATCCACCCACAATGGAAGACGTATCCGCAAAGGGCCTGGCTTGAGCGGTGTAACGGTTACGCCAGCGCCGTCTGAGTCGGCCTCGACGCTGAGGGATTCGGACCGATGGTCAAACATCAGATTCACCGCATGGCCGTGCGCAGTCGTCGTGGCGGCCTCCCGCAAAACCTCGCACAGAGAGGCGACGGAGCCACCGACGATGTCCATGTTGAAGCTGACACGCTCAAGGCCGAGAGGCCGGTGGCCGTATGGTGCCGGGAATCCGAACGCGCCGACATGCCTCTCGGCAACTTCACGCAAGCCGTCTTCCGACGATGGATTCGGAGGGTCAAGAATGAACGAATTGTCGCGCAACTGTGCCGGAAGCAGGTGGCCACGAATGATTCGTTCGGCGTCCTGAAAGTATTCAGGGTACCCAAGCCTGCCGAGGATAAGCGCGGTTTCTAATATGTCTCCCGTGTTGTTGCACTCACCCCGGTCTGGAGGGCTGTCATCATTGCTGTTTTCGATCACCCAGCCAAGCCCGTCACGGATGTCCCACAGCCCGTTGTCGTAGAACTCTCTCACCCGCTCGAGCAGTGCCGAGTCGGCCGTGAGATCAGCGAGCTGAGCTAGTGACGACATCACACAAGTAGTGGAGTGGGTGTGCGGGCCGAACTTCTCGCGGTTGTAGGCGCCGCCCGGAATGAAGTACTCCGAGGTTGCCTTGGAAGCCAGCGTGAGCGCCAGTTCGAGTGCGGGTCCGTGATTTGTGGCGCGGAAGTACTTCACTAGCGGTCCAATGGCCCGGGCGATGCCGGTAATAAACGTGTGATCACGGGGCACTCGCAGATTAAACTCCGCCTCCAACCTTTGCTGGTCCCAACCGTTCTGTGGGGTCCACAGATCGAACACAAAAGCGATGCTGGCCTCGGCGATCTCCGCCGCACGCTCGGAGTCCCGGTAGCGTACCAGCGCATACAGAGCGTGAAATCCCTCTCGCAGGTTGTGTTCATTGAAGTTACTGAGGGGGCCGCCCAACTCGTCGCGGTTGAGTGGTAAAGGCGCAGCTCCGGAGTAGGAAAAGAAGGTGGCGGCCGTGTGCTTCCGTACAGCTTCCCCGTCTATCTTGACACCAGCAATCTTCTCGGCAGCGAGCAGAGCGTTTAGATGGCGGCCCGGCACATGGGACTCGGAGTGGACGCTACTGAAACTCAGTCGCGGGTTCGGTAGAACTTCTGAGCCGAAGAACGGGATGTCGTTGTCGTCGGCGTTGAATACGTTCGCCATCGTCCTGCATCCGAGCTCGATTGCAGACCTGATATCCGAAGTGTTGACGTTCGCAAGAGTTGACATACGCAGATGCTATTTGTTCGCTATCCATTGGGCAAGTCTGGAATTATTGGAGACTCATCTGACCACCCGAATCAGCGAACCTTAGAAGTGACCAGAAGTGCCGAGAATTTGGCCTCTTCATCAGCAAGACCAGCCACGCACGAAACCATCAGCCTTTTAGGGCCTGACGGTCTGTGATGATGTAATCGGCAGTAAGGAGGCCTATCGCCCGAGTCGTCAGCGTTGAATTCGCGGCACAGTCAGTAACAAAAACGCTTCGATCGACAACAAATAGGTTGTCGATATCGTGAGATTGGCCGTGGCTACCAACCACGGACCGTTTTCGCTCATGACGATATGTTGAGGTGGGCACCGATCAATACGAAATCATCCCCTCGGGCCGAGCCCATCACCCCGTGTCGGGCCATTCGAACTACCGCCCCAATACAAAATTAGGTATGATCACGCTCCGTAGTGCATTCATTCTTCTTCTACGGTTTTATTTATTGGGAGCTACTGATGAGCGACAACCTGATCCAAGCTGGAGACCTGACCCTCCGAGTTGACCCAAGCTGGCCTGATCTATCCAGTGGCCTGGACCTGGTTGAAGTTGCAGGCGTTGCTGTTGACTCGAAAAACCGCGTTTACGTCTTCAACCGTGGCGACCAGCCGATGGCGATTTTTGAATCGGACGGCACGTTCGTCGATAGCTGGGGCGGCGATATTTTCACCCGGCCGCACAATGTATTTATTGGACCGGATGATTCTGTTTACGCGGTCGATGCTGGCGATCACACAACCCGCAAGCTGACCCCGGACGGCGAGTTGCTAATGACACTGGGCACGCCGGGAGTCCCGAGCGATACCGGTGTGGTAACTGACTATCGAACGATCAAACAGAGCGCAGGCCCATTTAACACCCCCACCAAGGCCGTGCTGAACAACGATGGCGATATATTTGTTTCTGACGGCTACAACAATGCCAGAGTTCATCGATTCAAAGCTGACGGGGAGCTGGTCAACTCATGGGGCGAGCCGGGGGAGGCACAGGGCCACTTCGATCTCTGCCACGCTCTGGCCATTCACCCGGACGGGAGCGTGATCGTCTGTGATCGCGAAAACTCACGGCTGCAGTTCTTTGACCAGGACGGGACATTCCTTGAGGAGTGGGGCGGCATATCGCGACCGTGCGACGTCTACATTGGGCCAAAAGATGGCCTGATCTACGTTGCTGAACTTGGCCACAAAGGTGGCCTTGGAGTTGCCAAGGCAACCGACGATCCCGGAATCCCGTCAGTGTCGATCTGGAACCGTGACCACTCACTGGTCGGTAAGTGGGGCGACGATGACTTCACGCTTACGGGAGCATTCTTCGCACCGCATGGCATCGCTATCGATGCGGACGGATCGATCTACGTTGGCGAGGTCACCGTGTCTGGTGACGCGGGGCGGGGGACGATCCCCGATGACCTTGCCTGCATCCAGAAGTTTGAAGTGGTTGGCTAGACTGAACATGAGGCGGATCAGTCAGTACTCAGGGCTTGCTGCGTAATCAGGTCGGCTGGGTTTCACGGTGAGCGCTGAGTTTTGACAGAGCCCATGATTCACCCCGCAGGCCATCATTGTCTGGGGCTGATTGTTTCCAAGTGCAAGTCATAAGACGTGCCATCCGTAGGTTCCCAGCCGCCTATCAGGGGACTAAGGCCAAAGACACCGTGTCGCCACACGATATCCACCGCCCAGTACTGATCGTATAACTCTCGGTTCAACTCTTTCAGGCGCAGTTCGCGTTCTTCAGGATCAGCGAGTGCAAGCAACTCCGCGTATATTCGATCGCCTGCATCCAGATCGTGATACGACATCACACCGTCTGGAGCCGTTGTCATATATCGACGGACGGAGTTGACGACGTTCGGTTGGCCCGGCAGTGCCCCGTGGAAGAGCGGCGCGGGTGAATCACCATCAAAGTTCTGCGGGCGTGGTGCATAGTGGGCGAGAACCTGCGGGAAGTCGGTTGGGATGATCCGTACGTTGAGGCCAATCTGCTTCCACTGCTCCGCAATCATCTCATTCATCAGAGGCATTTCTGTAATCCCGTACGCGACGATGGAGAAGAGATCAATCGGTTCGCCTGCGTACCCCGACTCCACGAGGAGCTCTCTGGCTCTTTCTGGATCGTGGGGATAAGAGGGCAATTCTGGGACGTAGCCGTCACTAAACGGGCTGAATAGTGTCGAGCCTGTAGGAACTGATGCCGCCTCCGGAGGGTAGATCGACGTGACTATCGTCTTCAGATCCATTCCAAGCACAAGCGCCTTACGGAATTCGAGACTCGACGTGAGAAAATCTGGGTCGTAACCCATGAATAATCTCATCGTGGTAGCGGTCACATATTTCGGCCCAGAGATCGCGAAATCCTGTGTTTTTAGCGAATCAATATCCGTGTGCTTAATGTCTGATAAGTCCACCGCTCCTGATCGTAAGAGCGCAACTCGCGTTTCTGGATCCGGCACCTGCATGATTTGGAGGCGATCAAAGCCTGGCACTCTATCGACGTTCCAGTAATCGGTGTTGGCAAGGTATTCGATTGAATCACCAGCTGTGCGTTCCGCATATTTCCATGGGCCGCTGCCAGTGGGAATCTCCTGTAAACGATCATCATCGGAACGTCCCCCAGTCGAATGGGGTAACAGTGGCATGTCACCAACAACTGATCCGAGGCGGTGCATGAACGAAACATCCGGTATTTTCAAGTGAAGGATTGCGGTATATGTGTCCACTATCTCTACGTGATCCAGCGAGGCGTTCAGGCCGGGGCAGCCACCACAGGTTGCTCCTTCACGCGCATAGTGAGACATGCTGAACTTGATATCTTCTGAAGTGACCTCATCTCCATCATGCCAAGGCATGTTTGGCTTTAAGGTAAGAGTGAACGATGCGGCGTCAGCACTAGCTTCCCAACGCTCTAGGGCACCTAAGTCGGTGCTTAGCTGGCCATCCGGCGTTGCACCAAGGAGGTGGTCGAACATGTGGCCGTGGTACTGAAGCCCTCCCGATCCGTCTAACGATGGATCCAGAGTTTCGACACCAAATGAGGCTAGGGCGACTCGCAACGTCGTCTCATCCGTATCGGGCTGTGCTGTTTGCGTTTGAGGCGAGAGAGTAATCTTTGCGACCGATTCAGCATCTTCGAGTGCCACCCAAATGGCGTCTTCTGCGGATATCACGGCTATTGGATGACTCCCAACGGGTAGCGTGTCCAGTATTGTGCCGTCCAGCGCCAACCTCATGACAGAATCATCCCACCAGTTGGCTACCCAAATGCTCTCACCGTCCGATGTGACGGAAATGGGCCATCTTCCGACCTCATATTCGCCAAGAATTTCGCCGTCCTTGTTCAACTTGGTCATTAGATTGAGCCAGTTGGTAGTAACCCAGATATTTTCGCCATCGAACGCCACGCTGGTAGGACCCTGCCCACCGGTGAAGGTACCCACCCCTAGATACCCGGTGTTGCGGCTCCCAACTTTAAAATGCTCGAGCTGCTCGTTGTCGACATCAAGCTTCTGAACCTCTGCCACGTTCAGACTAGCCACCCAGATAGACTCCCCGTCAAACGTCATAGCGCTGGGGGCCGGGTGTTCTCCGGGGATTCGGATAGAAAACTCTGTCTCACCGTCGTGGTCCAACCTGACGATTCTGTTGCCCCATGCGGCCGCAACCCACACATTTTTGCCATCATAAATCAGTGCAGCAGGCCCGGTTGCCCCACCACCGGGAGTGAGCGTACTCAGCAGTTCTCCATCACGGTCGAGAGTTGAGATCGTGTTGTGGCCCGCATTAGCCACCCAAACTTTTTCGCCGTCAAACGCAAGGGCACGTGGAAAGAGCCCCACTTCAGTCCTGGCGAGAACTACCCCATCCAGCGACATTTTGATGACGGAGTCTGCTCCAACATCCACCACCCAGATAAATTCTCCATCGAAAAGCAGGCCCTGAGGTCGTTCAAAACCGGTGAATGTCTCAAACGTCCATTTGCCGATTGTCGTCTTGGATGGCTGTGCGGGAGTGACAGTGGCGTTGGTATCTACGTTTGACCCTGTGGGAGTAGGGGTCAACTGAGGCCTTGCAAAGACGCTGAACGGAGTTGGGAGAACCGGGTCGGTCACAGCAGTTGGTGTCGCCGCGGCTATTGTCGAAGTGGGTATTTGCGTCGACGGTTTGGGAGGGGATACCAATATTGGCGTCGCGGTGAGTTCTGGCGTTCCGGTGCTGGTTGGTGTTGCAAGTTGCGCACTGTTCGAACACGCAGTGAATACCGTCAGGAAGCTGACGAGGCCGAGCATGAGCAGAATAATGGCCTTCTGTCGCAGCTGCCTGGGCGCGGGATGTCTCGACTGCGGTTTAACCCCACCAAATGCGGACAGCCACGATCGGAAATTCAACAATGAAAACAGCTCCAACGAAATAAATGCCAGATGATTACCACGACCGTACTGCCAGACCACGAAATTCCATCGCCTGACCGTTACCTGTTCTGGCTAAAATCATCGGTTAGCCACAACACATGCATAGTCGAAATCTAGAGTCCCAAATAACAGCTCTACGAATAAAGCGGCGAAATAGCGAAAATATCAGTAGCAAACTCTCGGCATATTACTGGGGTCACCCAGTTGAGAGCGTACTGAGATTCAGTTTGTAGACTGTCATATTTGCACTTGTTTCGGCTGAGTAAAAATGTCAATACGGCGGTGGATATTCAACATCGCTTACTGACCATGTGCTTCAACCAACTCAAATATCGATGCTAATAATGCTGAAATACGGCTTTTGAGAAGTGGACGATGTCGGTCAGCTTATCTATACTCCCGCAACACCAACGTGGCTAACGGAGCCGCGGCGGTGAAGTGTGTGAATTTAATATTACGGTTAGACTCGAAAAACCGTGTGGGCTGTTTTAAGAGCCCCGAACGAGGGGAAACAAATGAACTTTGCTAAGAAGCGACTGCTGCTGGCACTCGCGTTATTTGCAGTAGTACCGATGGTACTTGCTGCATGTAGCGGAGAGACCGTCACAGTCGTCGAGACCGTAATTGTCGTCGAACAGGTAAAAGGTGACACGGTCACGGTTATTGAAACCGTAATTGTGGAAGAAGCCGCTGACGTAGTGATCGTCACAGCTACACCTCTTCCAGCCGGCGATGTAATGGCACCAGTCGTTCAGGCTGGCACGTTGATTATCGCAGTTCCGGATGTCGGAACGCCGAGTGGTTTGATCAGGGACGCACCGTACTGGGCAACGCTGGCAGACATCAGTGTTCAAGAGACGATGTTCCGAAACTTCCGTGGAGACGACGGAGGGATAGCCCTCTCACCGAACCTGGTTGAGAGTTGGGAGACCGCAGCAGACGGTTCATACACCGACTTTAAACTTCGCGAAGGAATTATGTTCCATCGGGGATATGGTGAATTCACTGCGGAAGACGTGGCTTACACGTACAACGAAGCCAATCCGGCTATACAGCCACTGAGCAACCACGACACTGGCGGCGCTCTGCCTCCAATCCTCGCGGAAGTTCTACCTCAGTCCGACTACGTTGTTCGCTTCCCATGGAAAGCTTTCAATGCAGTGACTTTCACCACAACACTTACTGACTACAGTGAGGGTTATGGAATTGCCAGTAAAAAGGCCATTATCGACAACGGTGATGAGTGGTCACGACAGAACATGATCGGAACCGGTCCTTACATTCTTGAAGACTGGACACAGGGCAAGGGCATTGAAGTCCGAGCTTCTGCAGAACACTGGCGCAAGACAGGGACTATTGCCATTGTGAAATGGCTGGAGATCCCTGAAGGCTCAACGCGACGAGCAATGCTCGAGACCGGTGAGGCTCAGATCGCAATGGTTGAGGTCAAGGACTTTGGTCCGCTCGCAGCCAGCGGCTTTGCGCTTGCACCTGAAGGTGTTTTGACCGACCAGGCGTTTGTGTACGGCGGTAACTACTGGGAAACAGAACATCCCACGAGTGGCAATCCGCTGACACGAGTCCGAAACACGGACTTACCGTGGGTTGGTGATCCTGGTGATCCCGATTCCATGGCTCGTTCGCTACTAGTACGAACGGCCTTGAACATGGCCTTTGACCGAGAAATCATGAACGAAGCGCTAGCCGATGGTCTTGGTCGCACATCGTACCTTGGTGGTATCAGTGATCTTGACCCCGTGTTCTTGGCTCATACCGACGAGTGGGTGATCGAGTACGACCCCGCGAAATCTATTGAGCTGATTGCCGAAGCTGGCTACGCGCCAGACGAGATCGTACTTAACTTCTGGGTGGGACCGTCAGGCCTCCAGCGTGAAGTCGGTGAAGCTCTCGCCGCTGCGTGGGCAGAGGTTGGTGTGAAAACAAACCTCGACCTACAGGTGTATTCGACATTCCGGCCTTCCCGGATAAACCGAACCTCCGACCAGTTGTCGTTCTTTGGAGCGTCAGGATCGCCCGCAGTGTGGCCAGGTGACTGGCTGCTGAGCGCTATCGTGGCTAATGAGGATGGAACCGCCGGTGGTGGATTCAACTCCGGTGTGGAAATTCCTGCATCATCTACAGCCCAGGTATTCAAACTGAGCAGTGATGACGCAGCCGCAAGCTTTGCTGCTACTGAAGTAGTGAAGGGTTTCCAGTTCGACCAAGGCCTCTGGCCTGGTGTGTTCGAGGTTGCCGAAGCTCCGATGTACAACACATCGTTGATTGAATCTTGGGATCTTGCACCACCGGGTAACACCCGAGTTGGTGGCGTCAAGCACCCTGAGTTCATAGTGCTGAAGTAATAAATTTAGGTGGCGTTACCTAACGGCAACGCCACCTAAAGTTTGATTGGGAGGCCGTTCGGAAGCCTGGCAAGTTCAGGCCCCGGGCGGTCTCCCGTTTTCAAACCCTTGTTTGTGGAAGTTGGTTCCATAAGCATTTGTATTGCAACGCGAATTTCTGAGGTCCGGAACGGAACGTTCAGCACTTCAGAAATTCGTGACATATTTGTGTTGCCCAGAGGATAAATTTAATGTTGAGAGTTAGTGCTCGATGCGGAGTTGCGCAGCTATGGAATACGTAAGAACAGGAACTTGGTTGACGCTGCGCAATTGGGCTGGACAGGCTGTCCGAACTCATGGCTAAGTTCATACTCCGGCGCTTTCTTACGTCGTTCCTCGCATTAATCGCATCCACAGTGGTGGTGTTCATAATTTCCCGCGGCATCTCAGATCCGGCAGTTCTACTGCTCCCTCAAGAGGGCTACGGAATGGATCCGGTTGAGTTCGAGAAGTTGAAAGACGAGCTCCATCTCAACGACACCGTTCCTGTGCAGTACTGGTTCTGGGTATCCGGAATTGCTCAGGGCGACTGGGGGATTGATTTCGCCACCCGGCAACCTATCGCTCCAAAGCTAAAAGAAAAGTGGTGGCCAACGGCACAACTGGCGCTTTCAGCATTTATTGTGGCTACTGTGATAGGCATACCTCTTGGAATCCTCTCTGCCGTAAAAAGAGGCACTTATATGGATCTTGGTGGTAGATCGTTCGCCATGCTTGGCCAAAGCCTGCCTACCTTCTGGCTGGGGATAGTAGGTATCTTCATATTCTCTGTGTCGCTTGGATGGTTACCGTCCGGCACCATGCAAGAGGGGGGATTTTTCCTAAACAAGAATCTTGTAATGCCCACAATAGTTCTCGCATGGTTGCCGATGGCCGGCTATTTGCGGCTTGTACGCTCTGCGATGTTGGAAGTGCTCGATTCTGAATACATCAAACTAGCGCGTGCCAAAGGCGTTTCTCGGCAGTCTGTGATCTGGAAACACGGCTTCAGGAACGCAATCCTTGCGCCATTGACCTTTGCAGGTGTACTTCTGGCAGGGCTGATTACCGGCTCGGTTGCCGTTGAAACGATATTCGCCTGGCCGGGCATTGCCCGATGGGCTGTAGAAGCTGTGTTCAGCAATAACCTCACGGTGCTAGGTGCCGTGACGTTGGTATTCACCTTTGCATTCATCGCTGCGAATTTCGTAGTCGATATTCTGTACGCATTCGTCGATCCACGGTTGAGACTCACATGATCAACCGCGGATCAGAAACTGACCCCAGAGACAAAATGACATCACAACCAGAACCACCTCGTGGAATATTGGCACGAAGTGGTCGGTACCTGACTGAAAAACTAGGTAGAACAAACGAACTTGATGGGAACTCAGCGGAAGCGTTGGTGGCCAGGCGAATAGCCCTAACCGTCGGTGAAGGTGAGGAACTCGGACCAATCGCAAGGACCCTCCGGTTCACGCGACGCTGGCCGGTACTTTCTTCGATCATTCTTGTGTTCATGGTGACAATGGCCATTTTCGCGCCACTAATCACATCTAATCATCCCGAAAAATCCAACCTCATCCACCGGAACTATCCGCCCATGTTTCAGGATGCTGCAGAAGATGCCGAACAGATTGCGAAGGGCAGGCCAGAAGCCAACTACCTGATGGGCACTGACCAGCTCGGTCGTGATTTGTGGAGCCGTCTGGCTTACGGTGCACGAGTGTCGTTGACAGTGGCTGCTATTTCGCTCATCAGCGGTATCTTGATCGGGACGGCTATGGGCCTTGTCGCGGGGTGGTATGGAGGGCTTGTTGACGAATTCATCACGCGTTTCGTCGATGTGTGGTTAGGGCTCCCATTCATCTTGGTTGCGCTGGTAATCGCGGTGGTGCTTGGAACTAGCCTTTTAACAGTGTTTATATTGCTCGCTTTACTGGCTTGGACACCTTTTGTTCGGCAGGTTCGAGCAGAGGTCCTTTCCCTAAAAAATCGCGAGTATGTACTCTCCGCAAAAGTCGCAGGATCGTCCACGACGCGTATCTTATTGCGCCATTTATTGCCTGGCGTAATGAATACGATCATCGTGATCGCTACGTTCCGGATTGGTCAGTTAATTCTGGTTGAGGCTTTTCTAAGCTTCCTGGGAGCCGGAATCCCGCCACCCACACCTGCTTGGGGAGGCATGATTAGCGACGGGCGCGGATACCTGAGGGACGCATGGTGGATTTCTATGTTCCCGGGTGCCGCAATCTTCCTCACGGTAGCTTCAATGAGTTTCTTCGGCGACTGGTTACGCGATCGCCTCGATCCGAAACTCAGACAAGTGGACTAATTGACAAGTCGGTGGATACCTGCTCGGTCAGGTTGATGAGGTAATGATTGGAAATGAGCGTAAAAAATCACGGTCTTCGGCGCATTAAGTCTTTCGAGCGCTCCGGATCTGCTGTGCGATTTAGCATTGAAGCAGACGGAGTTGATGCAACTGTTGAACTGTCGATTCCTGCCGCCCGGATAATTCGATACAAAATTCTTCCGGTTGAAGAATCGCCGACAGAGCGTTTTGACCTGCTTGATCCCGAGTGGCTTCCTGGCGAGGATGCGCCGTCGATCGACGATAACGACGAACGGATTATTCTGGAGGCGTACGGGACTAAGGTTGAGGTCACCCGTGACCCGTGGACCGTAATTGTCAGAGACCAGAACGGGCGACCGGCGTTTTACGAATATCCGCTCGACATCGACGCCCGAGGGGAACCTCAGAGCAACCCTTCCGGATTTGGCTTGAGTGGGAACGAAGCGGCAACCAGCCGGGTGACATTTGGGCTTGATCCCGAAGAGAGTCTGTTCGGTCTGGGCGAAAAATTCACGTCCATCGACAAGCGCGGTCAACGCATCGTAGCTTGGAACCGTAATCCCTATGGGACGCCCAACGAACTCGCGTACAAGAACATTCCCTTCATGGTGAGTTCACGCGGCTACGGCCTTTTTCTAAACGACTCAGGTCGTTCGACATGGAGTCTCGGGAGCGAGTCGAACGCCGCCGGAACTGTCGAGGTTGAAGGCCCCGGGCTTGATCTATTCATCATCATCGACTCCAACATGAAGGGAGTATTGGACGGCTACGCTGATCTCACTGGTCACGCTCCGCTGCCAGCGCGATGGTCATTTGGCGTCTGGATGTCTCCGGCAGGCGAGCATGTGATGGGAGACCCGGTGCATCAAGAGAGCTTGCTGGCCCTCGCTGATGAACTTCGATCACGCAAAATTCCGTCAGATGTGCTTCACCTTGATCCACTCTGGATGAGAGATAAGCACTACTGTGATTTCGAGTGGGACAGAGAGTGGTTTCCTGACCCTGAAGCCATGATTGCGACGCTGAAAGAGAAAGGCTTCAAGCTTTGTCTCTGGGAGCACCCTTACATAGACGTCCGTTCCGATATGTACCGGGAGGGCAAGGAAAAGGGTTACTTCATCAAGCGCGCGGACGGCTCGGTCTATGATCAAGAGCTCGTCATAAAGCCAATGCGAATCTCCACATGGGGAGAAGAAGGCGAACGCCAGTACGACCTGGGCGGAATAGTTGATTTCTCAAATCCCGACGCCGCAAAGTGGTACGCCGAAAAGCACCGACCCCTTCTCGAAATGGGAGTTGCTGTATTCAAGACGGACTTTGGTGAGGAGATTCCGGAAGACGGCGTCTACGCCAGCGGTAAAACCGGTGCCGAGATGCACAACGCGTACCCCTTACTCTACAACGATGCGATATTTGACATCACGAAGGAATTCTCAGACAAGCCGCTGGTATGGGGCCGATCTAGCTTCGCCGGTATCCAGCGTTATCCGTTGCGGTGGTCAGGCGATCCGGTTGCCGATTTTCCAAGTTTCGCTCTGAGTCTTCGTGGCGGTCTGAGTTACGGGATGTCCGGGGATCCATTCTGGTCGGTTGACCTCGGTGGCTTCAGAGGCGATCCGGGAAGCGAGTTGTATGTCCGCTGGGTGCAGTGTGGGATGTTGCTCTCACACACCCGCTTCCATGGAATGTCACTGCGCATGCCGTGGAATAGAGGCGAAGAAGTACTGGCGATCGTCAAACGCTACTCCGATCTTCGCTACCAATTGCTGCCATACATCTACGGAACATCGCTGGAAAGCACCCGTACCAATGTGCCTGTGATGCGACCGTTGGGTCTGGAATTCGAAGATGATCCTGGCAGTCTCGCAATCCAAACAGAGTATCTGCTAGGACAATCAATTCTGGTCGCTCCGGTTCTCAGTGCTGGTGGATATGTAAACGTCTATCTGCCGCCCGGAGATTGGTATGACCTTTGGACTGGTGAGAAGAAACAGGGTGCCAGTACTTACCGGATGAAAGTGGATCTGGATCACATGCCTGTATACATCCGGGCAAATGCGATCATTCCCACCGCCGAGGTAAGTGATTCGGTTCCAGATATGTGGGATCGGCTGACATTCGATATATACCCGCAAGCGGATGGCATGTTTGAGATACCCGAAGAAAACGGACTTGCCTCTACGACGATACGCGTTTCCGGAGGTGGGGCAAAAGAAGTTGTAGCGAATGGCCCTGAACGCACGTGGGATTTCGTATTTCGCGATGTAGATGAACCAGAAGAGGTGTCGATCGACTTAGACGGCTCCAATTCGGAGGGCAGTTGGAAGTACGACTCGAGTTCGCACAATCTGGAAGTCCATGCGGAGCGGTGCGTATCCGTGAGAATGAAGATTGTTGAATAGTCTGAGAAATCCAAGTTTATGAGACTGATGGCACCATCAATACCGGGGCGAATCAAGTAGCAGGCTCAAATGCGCCAGGGATACATTTCGAATGTTCAATAAAAGCGTCTCTGAAACCTGCTCATCAATGGGTGTCTGCTCACCGTTACGGCGATACCAATATATTTGGCACATGAAAATTAACTGGACTTCTGAGTAAGAACAGTGGAATCTGTAGTAAGAATGGCACAGTTGATCAAAGAGGAAATTTATGTCGGGAACTGACAGAGAACTAGTCGCACATCTAATGCGTCGAGCCGGATTTGGTGCGACTCAAGATGAAATCGACGCTCTTGCCCAGCGAGAGTACGAAGATATCGTTGAGGATTTGTTGAATCCAGAACGATTTACGGCGCCGGAAGAAGACGTTGCCAGGCGGTACTGGATCGCCCTGAACAATCCTGACGGACCCAACTACCCTGCGTATTGGATCTACCGGATGGTCAACACCAAGCGTCCAACGGAAGAGAAAATGGCGCTGTTCTGGCACCACCTCTTCCCAACCTCAGCAGGGAAGAGCAGCGATCCGCCATCTTCCAACGTGCAGATTGAGACATTCCGACGCAATGCTTTGGCAGATTTTGAAACGATCCTGAAGGATCTCGCCAGAGATCCCGCGATGATCTACTTCCTGGATAATTCTGATAACCACAATGGCGAACCCAACGAAAACTGGGGACGTGAATTGTTGGAACTGTTCTCAATGGGCGTCGGTAACTACACCGAGAGTGATATCAAAAACGCCGCCCGAGCGTTTACCGGATGGACATTTACGCAACCGATACCGCTTGATCCATACGCCCGCTATCCATCGGAATTTCTCTATTTGGCAGATGATCACGATGACGAAGAAAAGACGTTCTTGGGTGAGACCGGTTCGTTCAATGGCGACGATATCATCGCCATAATCGTGAAACAGACGGCCACGGCCAAATTCTTGTCGAGGCACCTTTACAACTTCTTTGTTGCAGACGAACCTCAGGTTCCCGCATGGGACAACGTGCCCCCGCTCGATCAAGATGCGATAGACACACTGGTGAAGGCATACATGGAGTCCAAAGGCGAAATCACCGTCATGCTGCGAGCCTTGTTCAATTCCGAATTTTTCAAGAATGCTCGCTTCAAGAAAGTGAAGAGCCCCACAGAACTCGTGGTGGGAACCGTAAAGATCGCTGGTGGGATGAAATTCCCGGAGCCAGGCCACACAGGAATGGCGGCTGCAACGGCGGCTATGGGCCAGGGCTTACAGTTGCCACCAACGGTAGAGGGCTGGCATACGGGTAAAGAATGGATTGACGGTGGAACGCTTACCGAGCGCGTCAATTTCGCTGTCAACCAACTTTCGGACACATCGGCGGACAGCACTCGAAAACTAGTCGAGTCTCTCTCTGCCGGCGGAACCGCATCACCGACCCAGTTGGTAGAAGCCTGCGTAGCCGCCACAGGATGCACGAATGTGACCGATGAGACTCGCAGTGCTCTCATAGAGAGTGCAACACCAGAGGGCGATCTTAGCTTCGATACTGAGGCCGCAACCGAATCTAGTGCCGCGAGAATTGCCTCAATGTTGCAATCGATTGTTTCTTCTATCGAATACCAATTCGCCTAATTAGACTGGATACGGATTACACAGATAATGGTTACCACAAACGGCAAAGCACCAACCCTAGTAGTTGTCCAACTTGCTGGCGGCAACGACTTTATGAACACGGTTATTCCGTATTCAAATGGCCTGTATTACGACTACCGTCCAACCGTGAGAATTGCGGAAGAGACGATTCTGCCGATAAATGATGAACTCGGGTTTAACCCCAACTTTGGGGCTCTGAAGGAGATGTATGACGCCGGTAATATGGCGATCATTCAGGGTGTCGGGTACGAAAATTCCAGCCGCTCGCATTTTCGTGGCATGGACATCTGGCACACATGTGAGCCGAACGAGGTAGCAACCGAAGGCTGGGTCGGTAAAACAATTCGCGAACTCGACCCAAGCGGTGATAACTCTCTGACGGCCATCAACTTTGGACGTGGACTTCCGCGTTCGATGGTGGCGAACGGCGCTACAGCCACATCTATCGGAGATCTGGACACCTACGGTCTGATGACCGGTGTGCAAGCGGAGCAACAACGCACGCAGGCGCTCGATTTGTTCCAGCGCATCTATACCCCCGCGATCGGGACTGGGCCGGTACAGCAGTACCTCGCCCAGACGGGAGTTGACGTTCTGCGTGGCGCGGAGATTCTCAAGAAAGGAATCGCCCCCTACTCATCAGATGTTGAATATGCCGATAACCCTATTGCCCAGAGCCTCAGGGATGTCAGCCGGGTTCACATTGCCGATGTAGGAACGCGGATTTTCTACGCCCACCACGGCGGGTACGACACCCACGCGAACGAGGTTCCTACCCACCCGAAGCTACTGGGCGATTTGTCGGGTGCGATTAACGACTTCTTCCAAGACCTGCGAGACCATAATGCGTCAGAAAACGTGGTCATGCTTGTGTTCACTGAGTTCGGTCGACGAGTTCAGGACAACCACAGTGGAACTGACCACGGAGCAGGAGGCGGTGCGTTCGTCATTGGAGACAGAGTCAACGGTGGGCTACACGGCGCGTATCCGTCATTGAACCTCAAAGATCTTGAGTTTGGTGACCTGCGTCATACGTACGACTTCCGCGGTCTCTACGCCACTTTGTTGGAGCAGTGGATGGGTGTCGATGCCAGTCCAATCGTTGGCGGCACGTACGAACAACTCCCCCTTCTGTCCCGGGCCTAAAAATGACCAACGAATCAAACGGCATATACATCATAAATAAGGTTAGCGATGACTAGACCACATGCGTTATTGAGGGTTGGGGTCACCTATGAGAAGACTCTAGGGATGAGGCGGCTCACCAACACGCCGGTCGATCTGGCGATTGGAAATGATGGCGATCTGCATATCCTCAGCCGGAGCGACGAGCTGACATTCATCAGACGGCTCACGTTCAACGACGAGGATTTGGGAGCGGTCAACCTGGTCGGTGGCGGTGGTCAGGTGGGAGGCACTTCCAAAACTGACGGTCATTTTGTATGGCCCGCGGCACTACTCATGGACGGTGACGAAACTCTCTGGGTGTCCGATGAAGCCACTTGCCAGATATCCAACATCACCGTCGAAGGCAAAGTAATTTGCCAGTGGGGTGAACAGGGCAGTGCTGACGGTGAGATGAATCGTCCTTCCGGTATTGCGTTTGATAGCAACGGCGACATATTCGTAGCTGACACGCTCAATCACCGAATCCAAAAATTCAAGACCGACGGAACGTTCCTCATGAACTTTGGTGTTCACGGATCTGAAAATGGCGAATTCGATATGCCATGGGGCATCGCCATCGATGAGTTGGATGATATCTACGTAGCTGACTGGCGAAATGACCGGGTGCAGAAGTTCTCAGCTGATGGGGAGTTCCTATTTAAGATTGGGACGCCTGGATGCGAGGACGGCGAATTCAATCGACCGTCAGGTGTCGAGGTCGATAAAGATGGCGACATCTATGTAGCAGACTGGGCTAACCACAGGATCCAGCTATTTGGCCAAGACGGTCACTTTGTTGAGAAGTTCATCGGAGACGCCACGCTCTCCAAGCAAGCCAAGGACTACATGGAATCCAATGTCATGGCGCTGCGAATGAGGGAGATGACCTCTATCGAGCTCCAGAAGCGTCTCCGTTGGCCAGTCTCTGTACGCACTGGCGCCGACGGCAGGATTTACATGGCGGACTACGGCTCAATGCGGATTCAGGTTTACCAGAAGGAAGCCTACCCTTTGGGTCCCGACGAAATTTCTGACGCACCGAGGTCGAATAGCCTCTTCACACAGTTCTAACTAGCGCCATCGCGAGTGTTTCCGTCATTAGGTACAAACTGACGGCGACACTCGCCAGGACGGCCTAGGCTTCGTTGATCCACACAAGCATCTCGCCCCGGTCTCTGTTGCCCCACAAAGCGTACGGCACGGCTTTTATCGTTGTGGCCGTTAGCGTTCCAGGGTCAGAGGTGTAGAGCGACTCTCCGGCGTTTCTACCGATTTTCTGGGCAGAAACTGAAATCGTGGCGACTCCGCCTAACAACGACTCTTCGAATTCACTATTTAATTCGGCATCACGCGGCAGAATCACCGAGTTCAGGCCGGTGGTGTTGTCGACTTCTTCGAGACAGTAGATGATCGGACCGCGTTGCAGTGCAACTTTCCCAACGGTGGAGCTGACCCGACGGTCGCTGTAGACTCGATTCACTGGCATCGCCAGTCGGAGAACAACAGTGTCACCAGATTGCCAGACGCGGTGCAGTAGGGCATAACCCTTTGCGGTTTCGTGATCTACCGGTGAGCCATTAATCTCCAATTTTGCGTCAGTGCACCAACCCGGAATCCGCAGCCGCAGATCAAACTCTGCCGGGGAGTCCAGTTCCATCGTGATCGCCACGTCGCCGTCCCACGGATAGCCAGATTCTTGCTTGAGTGTGACAACGGTGTCGCCAACATGCGCGGTCGCTTCGCCAGACACGTACATGTGTATTGCAATGCCTTCTGAGTTTTCCGAGTAAATATATCGACCGAACGCGGCAAGTGTCCGGATCACATTTGGAGGACAACATGCAGTGTCGAACCAACCCTGCCGAAAAGGCTTAATGCGATCGCGTGTCCGGAAATATGGGGCCTGAGGTTCCACCTCGAGCACGTTTGCGTAGAAGAACGTATCGCCCTCCTGAGAAACACCGCTGAGAAATCCGTTGTACAGCACACGCTCCAACTCATCGGCGTATCGAGAGTCGCCCTCCTCTTGCAGCATGCGGGTAGCCCAGTTTGCAAGGCCAATCGATGCGCAAGTTTCGGCGTACGCTGTGTCACTGGGAAGATCGTGATCCGTTGTGAATCGTTCACCCTGATATGTCGAGCCGACGCCTCCAGTGATGTACATACGGCGATTCGTAACGTTGTCCCAGAGCGTCCTGCAGGCAGCCATCAATCCCTCATCGCCAGTAGCCGCGGCCACCCCCGCCATGCCGTCATAGAGATACATTGCCCGCACTGAGTGACCTTCTGCCGTCGTCTGCTCGCGTACTGGTAAATGGGCCTGTTTGACATCGTGACGAAGGCCTACTGTGTGCGGCCATTCATCCACATTCTAGTCATCTTCATCGCGTTCGTCGGACTCAATGTCGAAGTAGTGGGGGGCTTGACCCCGTTCATCGATGAAAAAGCTGGCAAGATCTAGGAATCGCTTTTCGCCGGTCGCGTCCCAAAGCCTCACAAGTGCTAGTTCAATCTCCTCGTGGCCGGGATACCCTCGTCTTTTTCCTGGCTCGGGACCGAAAGTCGCTGCTATGTAGTCGGTGTAACGGATCATCGGATCGAGTAACGTCCGCTTGCCCGTGGCGTCGAAGTGCGCTACCGCCGCTTCGATCAAGTGGCCTGCGCAATACAGCTCGTGCAGATCGCGCAGGTTAGTCCACCTGCCATCAGGATCAACCGCTGTGAAATGAACATTCAAGTAGCCGTCATCCTGTTGTGAGACAGCGATGAGTTCGATGACCTCATCGACCTTCGCCGCCAATTCTTCATCAGGGTGAGTCGATAACGAATAGCTCGCGGCTTCGATCCATTTAGCGACATCGGAGTCCCAGTAAATCGGAGGGTTTGGCATTCCGAATTTCCATCCACCCTCAAGGTCGGCCTGCGTCAATTTGAAAGACTCAAAACGCCCTGTCTTCTCCGACATCGACTGTACGTAAGGGATGGTGACATTCCGATTTGTCTCCTGCCGAGGCGACCAAAAGTGATCGTCAATTACAACGCGAGTAAACGGAATGGCGTTCATTGGAGAAGAATCAGGGCTGGCCATGAAAAGTCCTTATATCAGTGAGGTAAATGCGAGTCGCAATATACCCTGATATTTGACGTTGGACTGCCTAGGAAACATCAGGCCTCGCCGGGTTGCCGTACTTTCTACTGCGGCGATTGCTCGATGGTGCGGAACACAAAGGTTCTGTCAGAACTTAGAGGACGGTGCCAACTGACTCACCATTCCAGCTGTTGCGAAGATTGCCATTGGGTTCAAATGGTCATCTTCTCGAGCTTGGTGTATGTTGAAAAGTCGGGTCGTTCCCTGAGTTCTGACAGAATTTGGCCGGGACTCATCCAGTTGCATTGCATGAGGATGTTTCTTACGAAATTGAACTTTGTTAGTTCAGGTTCATAACCTGACGCAGGCCGGGCGGGATCGCCCGCTGGATCGTCAGTGGTGTACCCATCTGTGACGTAAGTTCTATGAAGAACCTGGTGCTCTTTACGATGAGCGAGTCGGTAGCGCTTATGCCACCACCACCACCACCATTAGCAGAGCCATCCTGATAGCCAATCGAATTGGGGGAGCCAACAGCTATTCCTGTAGCTCGATCCATCAACCACACCGTCACTTCAGCTTTTTCGCCGTCTTCCAGCAAATAGTCGCCGTTGTTGTTACCGATAAACGACACCGACCAGGGTAAGTCAATCTTGCGCTGATTTTCATCAGCATAGGCCAAAAACGTCGCCGTAGTTGCACCTACAACAATGTCAGGATCAGTGCCTGAGTCATCCCACGAGTAAGGCGGTGTCAGGTCTACCGGTTCACCTGCCAGAGAGTTCGAAACGATGAAGATCATCTTGTGAACTGCTTGTGTGCTACCCACGAAACCACTGAACGCAAAAGCGGATCCGTGCTGGCGTAACCCGGTTCTAGTTTCTTTGAGACCTGCGTGAATAGTCTGTTTGTTCGCTTCTGATGAGAAGACACCAGCGGAAAGAATTGTGAACGCGAATACAGATGCGACGACTACGAATGCGATAAGCACGATAGCCGTTTCGAGACCGGTGATGCCCTTTTCCTTACGGGCGCCGGTGTTAGGTGCGAAGTTGCTCCTAAACATTTTATTTCCCCTTCACCTGCCGCAGACCACTGTTGTGATTGACGCCCCCGCCGACATGGCGGTGTTCCCTCTAAAGCGTCGGTCCTGATTTTCTGGATTCGGGCCGGAAATGAATCCTTCGGTCAGGTCAGTTGTCCGTGCTGGTACCCATCACTCTGTCGCGAACAAACAGTGCCAGCATCGTGGAAACTACGGAGTGCTATAGGTGATCGCGCCTAGAAACCTACACGTATAGGTAATCCTGAAAAACACCTATTTGAGACTGGGGCAGACCGTTACCTGCAGTTCAACTCGCTCTCAAAGACGTCACTCGAAATAGGTGTGCAAATATGCCCATGGGGAGAATTTTGGTGTTTTCGCAAAATCGAGAGCGGATCAGACGTTTCACAAGTAAATGACGCCGAGGTCGTCCTTTTTTTCCGTACTGAGGGATCTGTCGGAATTCAGTCGATGCGACTGTAGGCATGTAGACTGCGGCCGGACTACCGAATACGACGATACCGGCGTTGACCGGTTCGTCGATGTGGCTAGCCCCGGAGCTCTCGATCAGCTCATGGACAGGGTCGTGGCTGACTCCAGATACAAAGAAACCCTCTCAAATTGGACTGGCCACGGTGTGTTTATGCCCGGCAGCTAGCGGACTGTCATTTACGAAACGACTCAGGTTTAGGGAAGGTCAGACAAAATGACGGTTGAAGACAATATTCGCGTTGTGCGTCGGTTTGTCGATGAGGTGTGGAATCAGGGCAACCTAGCCGTTGCAGATGAAATCATTGCGCCTGCTGCTGCAAATCCCAATGGAGTGATGGCGGCGGGGCCGGAGTCGGTGAAAGATCTGGTCCGAGGGATACGCAAGGCTTTCGCTCCATTTCATCGGAACGTTCACGATATTGTGGCTAACGAAACGCAAGTGGTGGTTCACTGGACCTCCACGGGTGTCCACTCAGCGCATTACTCGATGTTTCCTTATCCGGTCACCGGAGAGCCAATTTCGATAACAGGAGTCGTTACGTTCGAAATAGTTGATGGCAAGATCGCATCGAAGCCTTGGAGTTCATGGGACATTGAGCGAATCTCAGAAACGCTGGCAGCAGGCGCGGTCAAGAAGTATGTTTCGGATATTTGGAACGCTGGTAACCCGGCGTTGCTGGGCGAGTTTGTGACCGACAATCACGTACGGCATCAGCCCGGTGGAGATGTAGTGGGAATCGATGCGTTATCGTCGTCTATTACGGCGCTTCGAGTGGGCTTCCCTGACCTGCATTTTGACGCGACTGTGATCCCGGCCAATGACGGCGGTAAGACGGTGACGCGCAGGTGGGTGATGACTGGGACGCACGAAGGCATCTACGCAGACATTGCGCCAACGGGGCGCTCGGTTTTGTCGACCGGCGTTGGGATTAGCCGGTTCGAAGACGGCAAGATTGTCGAGGAGTGGATCTCGCGTGACGATCTTGGTTTGCTGGCGCAGCTTGGCGGGTAGGAACGCTTCTGTCAGAACTCGTTATTGGGGCAAAAAAAGGACTCTCCCTACCCTGAGCGGGAGGCAGTAATTGGCCGAGTTCCCTGTGGCCGAGCCAGTCACCTGAGGACTGAAGTGAAGTTCTCCACGGAAACGTAACAAGGCCCGCTCCGGCGTTGGTGACGCTAGAAACGGGCCTCGTGAGTGTGTACAACCAGGTTACGAATTGCAGGCATTTTTGAATCGCTGATTATGCTGTTGTCGATGCTCAATTCACCTGCGTTTTGAGCATCGACATCGAGATTTCCTCTTGCCGGGGCAGTTACTTCCCCTCGAGTGCCTTGACGATCTGATCGCCTTCACGATTCCAGAAGTCGTGCAGGATCGAAATGTCCGTTCCAACCGAGAAATGGCGCACCCCCATGTCCAGGTACTCTTTCATTTCGTCACTGCTCTCGATCTCGGCCCTCGGCGGCACGCCCATCTTGATGGCCGTCTCGAAGGTCTTCTTTTTCGCAGCGACTACTTCGGGGTGAGCCATGTCGTTCGGGTGGCCGATGTTCATGGAGAAGTCTGAACCGCCCCACTGAATCATCTCGACTTTTGGCTCCTCGAGAATCTCCTCAAGGTTGTCGACTGCGCCCTTCTTTTCGATCATGAAAGCAAGCACCGTGTCGGCGATCGACTGAACATATTCGGGCGTACCGCCGTATTCCATGTAGGAGTTACGCCGGGTTGCCACGCCGTACAGACCGCCGTGGTCGGGGTGGTCTGGCATGGCCGCCCTGATGCATTCACGCACTTCGTCGATGCCGCGGGTGTCGGTGAACAGGATGCTGCCATAACCGGCGCCGATTCCCCTTTGTGCGAGGAACGGCATGAGACTCTGATCGATCTTGATCATGCTGCCCATGTTGAACAGCTCGGCGGCGCGGCACATGTTGTCGAGATCGTGGAGGTCCGACGGGCCGTATTCGGCAACGAACTCCACATAGTCATAAAACCCCGTATGTCCGATGGCTTCGATTTCAGCTGGCCACACACTGTGGATATGCGTGCTAAGCGTCGGCTCTCCGGCTTCCAGCTTCTGCCTCAGGATGTTTGGTCTCATGTTTGTGTGAACTCCGGGGTCTTTTACCCCTAATGAATGGGCCGTTGTTGATTGTTCTTTCAGAACTCAGCGTCGGGGCAGAATAGCATCTCCCCTTGCGATGACAAGTATATCCATTTATGTCCTGCCCACACTGCCCGAACCCATCCGTTGGCAGAGTCCGGTTGCGCAGGAGACTTAACTCGATAAACAAGCCGGTCGATTCGACTTGGCACTTTCCTCAAGTCCGACCAGCACATCCTTTTGCTGGACATCACGAGTTCAGGCCACGTCGAATCGACCGGCAATCAATTGCCACCGACTCTAATGACTGAATTGCCAACTTAAATACGGTGAGCAATCATGCATTCAGGTCGACTGTTTTTCGTAGTAGGCACTGAGACCTGACAGAACCTTATGGGTCTATCATTCGGCAATGGCAAGCACCCGTCCGACAGAAACTGGGGACAGCCGGCTGAACCAGCAGGAGTCTTCGGTCGCGCCCTCTGGTTTCAGAAATCGCACCTCCAGTGCCTTTTCGAACACGGTCGAATCACTGAAGCACCCTGGTTACAGATACATGTGGGGCGCGTCGATGCTGGGAATGGGTGGGTTCACCATGCAGACGATCGCCCGTACCGTCTTTGTCGACGATCTCACAGGCAGTGCCTTGATAACGGGAATCGTCGCCATAGGGTTCGCACCCTCAATGCTCATAATGTCGCTCTTCGGCGGAGTTGCAGGAGATCGCCTGGAACGACGGATGGTGATCCAGATTTCGCAGGGCGCAGCGGCAATTCTCGCGCTGATAATAGCGGTACTCATCGCGACCGATTCAATCCACTGGATACATCTTTTCTTTGCTTCGTTACTTCAGGGCGTGACATTCGCTTTCCAGATGCCAGCCAGACAGGCGATTCTTCCCAAACTGGTCGGTAAAGAAAACATCACAAATGCTGTAGCACTGAACTCGGCCGGGATGGGCGTAATGGGCATCGTAGCCCCGGGTATCGCAGGGGTTCTCTACGGTATTGCAGGACCGGAATCGGTCTACTTCGCCGTGGCAGGATTGTCCGTGCTCGCGATGTTGTTCACCAGTCGACTTCCAAAGTTCTACCCCGAATTAGACGGCGTAAAAAAGAACGTATTTGCAGACATTAGTGAAGGACTGAAATACACGTGGAATAACCGATTAATATTCATGCTGCTGATCTCTGGTTTAGCTTCAGCCCTGCTGGCTATGCCGTTCCGGATGCAGATACCGGTGTTCACTCGCAGGTTGTACGACATCGATGCCGCCGAGATCGGCTGGCTCATGGCGGCGATGGGAGTCGGCGGCCTAATTGCTGCCGTGATAACGGCCAATCTCCGGAAAGGACACCGGAGAGGACCCGTATTGCTGATAGTCGGAATTGGTGGGTCGGGAATCGGCATGCTTCTTCTGGCGGTATCCCAGAATTACGTCATCGGCCTGGCAGTCATGATCGTAATCGGCTTTGCAGGAGCGATACGGATGACGCTCGGTCAATCGTTGACGATCGAAGCCACTGACGACGCGTTCAGAGCAAGGGTCATGAGCCTGAACATGATGACCTTCGGGCTCATGCCGGTGGGGGCGTTACCGATGGGATATGCGATCGACCACATAGGCGTACAGAACACTCTGTTCATCGTCGGAATTGCGCTCATAGTTGCAACTGTCATGCTTACGCTCGGCTCATCGACAATCAGGCGGCTCTCGTAATACTGGTCGTCTTGGCGATCTCCATGGATTAAAAGTTCTGCCACGACTCCGAGTTCTGAGAGAACCGGCCTGAACGGTCAGGGCAGGAAATCGAGGAGTAGACGATTGAACTCGGTGGGAGATTCCATCATCGGCATGTGGCCGGCAACATCAACGATTTCTGTCCGGACAGTCTCTGGCAACCCGTCAGCGTGCCCGGGTGGAACGATCTGATCGTGTGCACCCCGGATCACAAGCACCGAGCCTGGGTAGTCAGTTAGCCGGTCGCGGATCGCAACCTTCTGCGTCCCATCATCGGCAACCATGCTCGCCGCGATGGTTGCGAGAGCCTCGTCTACGCCATCTAGACGCTTGTATCTCAGCACGTCTTCGACCAGTCGCCGAGTCACCAGCGTTGGGTCGGCGAAAAGTACCTCCAACACCGGTTTGATCTCGCCGCGTCGTTGGCCGCGAGCGAAGCCGTTAACAAATTCGCCGTTTATCTCGCTCCCCAGTCCGATGCTGGACACCAGCGTGAGTGATAGCACCCTGCCGGGCTCCGCGAGTGCCAGCTCTGCAGCCACAGCCCCGCCCAGCGAATGGCCGACAACATGCGCCGCGCCCAGCTCCAGCGCGTCCATGAACCCGGCCACCACCCCGGCAAGAACACCAACCGTGCCGTCGCCAACGTCTTTCGACGACCCGCCATGGCCGGGCAAGTCCAAGGCATAGACGGTCCGCCCGGCAGACAGGAACTCATGATTGAACAACCAGGCGTTCTGGTCGCCGCCGAAGCCGTGGATCAGCAAGACCGGTTCGCCGCCCTCGCCCAGTTTTAAATAACGGATCGATCGGTCTGCGACCTGAACACTTTCGGGTGCCGGTCCTTCGGCCTCCGCACCCGCGTCCGCATCTTCCGGAGTGAAGTCAGCCAGGAATCCCTCGACAAATGCATCCACCTCCGCGTCAGTGACGGCGGGATCGGCGAATATCGCGAGCAGGCCCGAAACCGGTACAGCCTGGCCCTCGCCCGCCACGTGCCGGCGCAGCACTCCCGTCACCGGTGCCTCCACCGCGTTGGCGATCTTTTCGGTCTCCACGTCGAGCACCTCGTCCCCGGCCGCAACATTCGCGCCCTCCGGGACCAGCCACTTCACGACCCGACCCTCGGTCATCGTCATACCCCACTTCGGCATGATCAGCATGCTGATCTGTGGGTCACTCACCGTGTGTAACCTGCGACCGAGCGCACTGCTGCTTCGATTTTCGCCGCGTCCGGTATGTACAGATCCTCCAGCACTCCGGCGAACGGCACCGGGGTGTGAGGTGCAGTCACCATCGTCACCGGTGCTTTCAATGCGTCGAATGCGTGCTGAGCGACCAGCGCTGAAATATCGGTGGCCACACTACAACGTGGCGACGCCTCGTCGACCACCACCACGCGGCCGGTGGCTCTGACACTCTCGAGTATAGTTTCATCGTCGAGTGGCGACGTGGTACGTAAATCGATCACCTCGCACTCGATCCCGTCGCCAGCCAGCTTCTCGGCTGCCTCCAGCGATCGGTGCACCATGAGTCCCAGGGTCACGATCGTAACGTCAGCACCCTCACGCACCACGCTTGCCTCCCGGAACGGAATGGCGTACGGCTCCTCAGGTACTTCGCCTTCCATCTGGTAGAGATTCTTGTGCTCGAAGAAAATCACCGGATCGTTGTCCCGAATCGACTGGATCAGCAGACCCTTGGCATCGTAGGGCGTCGATGGGATGACGCATTTCAGCCCCGGTACGTGCGTGAAGATCGAGTACGGCGACTGCCCGTGTTGAGCAGCGGAACGAATCCCAGCGCCGTACATCGTGCGGATGACCACCGGCGTTTCGGACTTGCCGCCGAACATATACCGGAACTTAGCCGCCTGGTTGTAAATCTGATCGAAGCAAACCCCTAGGAAATCGCTGAACATCAGCTCGGCGACCGGTCGTAGCCCGGAAGCCGCCGCTCCGACCGCGGCGCCGATGAAAGCCGACTCGGTGATCGGGGTGTCCATTATCTGGTCACCGAATTTCGAATGGAGGCCCTTGGTGATGCCCATCGGACCACCCCAGGCGTCCATCTCGCCCTCGGCGCCCGAGCCGCCCATGACGTCCTCGCCCATTACGATCACAGTAGAATCTCGGGCCATCTCCTGGCTGAGAGCCTCGGTGATCGCCTGCTGATAGGTGATTGTCCTTGCCATTGTCTTACCCTGTTTTCTTCATGATTGATTAGTACGAGATGTAGACATCTGTGAGAAGTTCTTCGGCGGAGGGGACCGGGTCCGATTTCGCCGCCACGACCGATTCCTCGATCAGGGTGGCAACCTTCCGGTCAATCTCGCCTAACGCCGCCGAGTCAATACCCGCCGATTTAGTGACTTGCGTTGCGAACAGCTCCAGACAGTCGCGGTTAGCGCGGACCTCTTCAACCTCACCGGGTGGCCGGTAGGTCTGCGCGTCGCCTTCGAAATGGCCGTAGTAGCGGTTCACCTGACACTCGATGAACGACGGACCTTTGCCTGCGCGCGCTCGTTCGATTGCTTCCCCTGCGGCTTCATGGACGGCGAAGAAATCATGGCCGTCAACAACCACAGCGGGCATCCCGAAGCTAGCCGCTCGATCCGCGATACTGTCAGTACCCACCGAGAACTTGTTGGACGTGGCCTCGGCATAGCCGTTGTTCTCCACGACGAAAACTGCCGGCAGGTTCCAGACCACCGCCAGGTTCAAGCTCTCAAGCGTCGTGCCCTGGTTCGAGGCGCCGTCGCCCACGAACGCAACAGCCACATTTCGCGTGCCCAGTACTTTCGCCGCCAGCGCCGCCCCGCAGATGAGAGGCGACCCTGCGCCAACGATCCCGTTGGCGCCCATCATCCCCATGTCCATATCGGCGATGTGCATTGAACCGCCTTTGCCGTGGCATACACCCGTCGCCCGGCCATAGATCTCGGCCATCATGCCGCGCACGTCGACACCCTTGGCGATGCAGTGGCCGTGTCCCCGGTGCGTGGAAGCGATGCGGTCGTCCACAGTCAGGTGCGCCATTACCCCTGCAGCACATGCTTCCTCACCTGCGTACAGGTGCACGAAACCATCGATCTCTCCGGTCTCGAATTCGGTATGCAGGCGCTCCTCGAACTCGCGGATCGTCCTCATCACACGGTAGGCTTCCAGCAATTCATCCCTGCTGAGCGTCATGTTTCCTCCTGGCGTCCGTTGCACCCGGCACGCAGTCTCACATTGATATTTACCGACGATTCTGTCCCCGGCCTCTAGCGGGCAGAACAAACCCACGGTGCGGCTGGCCTGAGTCAGTCACAGATATGGACGTAGTTCGCACAGTCTCTCAAATCTTTTTGGCCTTGTCGCCTTCGACCCCCTCTGGCCGAGTTCTCAAAGCCTCCCTACCGAATGGACGCTGCAGCGTCTGCCCGCCCCTTACCGGTACCGGCCGCGCACAACTGCGGGCTTTAAAAAATCCCGGCTGGTCAACATAATCCCGAGCTGCTGTTCCGCCTCCTGAATTGCCGATTCTGTCACCGCCATCTGTCCTAGCATGCCCACATACTCCACGCCCACCGTCGCACCGCGAAACTAGAACGCGTTGTACATATGCTGCCTTGGTGAGACTGCATTCCGTGGTCGAGATGCACAACTTACCAGTTCGTAGCAATGCCAACATGGAGCAATTGCATCATCCGACGTTCCGGCATCCCGCCGGCGAGAGGTTTTCACCGGAATAGGGTCGACTCGAAAGACCGAACTGTCAGCTAAGTACAGTAACTAATCATGTATTCAGGTCGACAGGATTTTGTGCTGAGCACTGAGCACAGCCAGAGCCGCTCTCATTTCCTCACGGCTATCCGCTGTTCTACGAATTGACAGCACACCAGCGCCAAAATAGAGTTCCCGGGTACACAGCACGCACTCAATTTCAGCACTCTAGAGGCGAACCCACCATGGCAATGCGCAAGATCATCAACCACCCAGACCACGTCGAAGACGAGACGGTTTCCGGCATTATCAAAGCCTTTCCGAACTACCTGAAGCGTGTCGAAGGCAGTACCAGGGCGCTGGTCCGTACCGACGCACCGTTCTCCGGCAAGGTCGGAATCGCAACTGGAGGTGGCTCGGGCCATCTCCCGCTCTTCCTCGGATATGTCGGTGAAGGACTCGCAACCGGTTGTTGTGTTGGCAACGTTTTCTCATCCCCATCATCCGACGACATGCTCGATGTGACGAAGGCGGTAGATAGCGGTGCGGGCGTGCTGTATCTGTACGGAAACTACTCCGGCGACTCGATGAATTTCGATATGGCTTCCGAGATGGCCGAAATGGAAGGCATTACGGTAAAGACAACTTTAGGCAAAGATGATGTGACGTCCGCTCCTATAGACGAGCGTGAGCGTCGACGCGGTGTCGCTGGCATTGTGTTCCCGTTCAAGATTGCAGGAGCTGCAGCCGAAGAAGGACGCGATCTCGACGCCGTCCACGCTATCGCCGAGAAAGCATCGTTCAACACCCGCAGCATGGGCGTCGCACTTTCCGGCACGACCATCCCGGCAGCTGGAAAACCCGGTTTCGAGATTGCAAATGGCCAGATGGAACTTGGTATGGGTATTCACGGCGAACCCGGTGTGGCGGTAGGTCCGCTGCTGACTGCCGACGAGATCGCCGGTCAGATGCTCGACCGTATTCTGCCCGACCTACCGTTCTCGTCGGGTGACACCGCAGCAGTGATGGTGAACAGTCTCGGCGCAACTGCTCCCGAAGAGCTGTACATCCTCTACAACAAGGCGTCGGAAATTCTTGGCGACCACGGAATTAAGATTCACAGGACGTACATCGGTGAATACGCAACATCGATGGAAATGTCAGGTGCGTCGATCAGCGTTTGCAAGCTCGACGACGACGACATGGTGAGCCTGCTCGATGCACCGGCATACTCACCGCTTTTACTCCAACAATTAGGGCGTTAGTTTCTAACCCCTCGGGCCAGATCGGTCCTCCCTCCGCCGCGAGGGAGTTACAAGGGAAGGGTAGACTGCAGCTAGGAACCAAGTGCGAAGGCACGTCCGATCCCGTGCAACGATTAACACCGCCGAGCCTTGGGCTAGATATGTCAGGCCCGGCGGCAAACAACTCGTTTCAACAGCAAAACCAATCAGAAGAAATCACTGGTGACCATGACAGACGAAGTGCTCGGCATTTTCAGAACAATCTCAGACGAAGTCGTTCCACAGGCCGACACGCTACGCGATCTCGATGCGAAGATCGGTGACGGCGATCTAGGAATTACAATCACCCGCGGCATGGAAGCGGTGGTAGCTGGATTGGATGATCTCGCAGGAACACCCGTAAGCAACCAGCTGGGTCGATCCGGGATGGCGTTCAACCGCGCTGCAGCGTCGACGTTCGGCGTGCTATTTGCGACTGCAATGATGCGAGGTGGTGCCGCGGTCAAGGATCGCGAAGACGTTGCCGCAGCAGACATAGCCAATATCGGGAGAGCCGCCTTGCAGGGGCTTATGGATCGCGGCAAGGCGAATATTGGTGACAAGACTTTGCTCGACGCGCTGGCTCCAGCGATCGACGCTTTTGACGAGGCTCAATCTTCGGGAAAGTCGCTCAAGGAATCGACCGATGCTGCCGTGGCTGCTTGCGAAGCCGGGACAACCGCGACAATCGAAATGCAGTCAAAAGTATCCCGCGCAGGCTGGCTTGGCGAACGCTCTATTGGGGTACAAGATCCCGGCGCCACCGCGGTATTGTTCATGCTCCAGGCAGCACAAAGCTGGGTCAACGCCAACAGGTAGCCCAATTGCTCCCGCCTTCGAGTTACAGAACGATGAAGACTTCAGCTACAACCAGGGAGGTGCCGCACCCAGTTTCAACCACTCTGGAACGGTGCGTAAGAGCATTGGCTCAGGAACGTCAACACTCAAAATCAACTTTGACAACTCTGGTAACTCTGGTTCGCCGAACTGCGCAACATCGATAGACATTATTGCTGGAACCCTCGATTTTGCGGCCGACTTCACAGCCTGTGATCCGTAGACCAATACCAGTAGGAATCGAGTTTGGTGGAGCCTGTAGGCTTCTGGTATAGCTCTCCTTTTTTTCATAAGCGGAGACTCTGCTGTGCCCCGAGGCTGAGTTCTGACAGAACCAGTTGGGCCGAATGACTTTGCACAAAGGCATTAAGTAGACAGGGCCGTGTCCATCAAGTTGTGAAGACACGACCCTGTCGTAAGATCTGATGCGACGGGTTCGGATTTTTTCTCCCTCGTCCGTCGCTCTGGGATTGTGCCTACTCGGCTGCACCTGCCGGCACGGGGATTCCGATTGGGTCGGTTGAAGGCGCTGGAACGAGTTCTGGAGTTTCATCCACTACCTGTTCACCCTCAACGTCGATCCGTGGAATCCACTCGAGCCATGACGGGAAGTACCAGTTCTTGTCACCGAGCAAAACCATGCTGGCGGGGACGAGCACTGAACGAACCAGCGTTGCGTCGATGATGACCGCCGCTGCGAGTCCGAATCCCATCTGCTGGAATACCGACATGTCACCAGTAGCGAAGCCACCGAACACACCAACCATGATCAACGCCGCACCAGTGATGATCCCGGCTGTTGAACGGAGTCCGAATGCCACCGATGCCTTGTTGTCGCCGGTCAGGTCGTAGTGCTCCTTGATCCGGCTGAGCAGGAACACGTGGTAGTCCATCGAGAGTCCAAAGATGATGCTGAAGAGGAACAACGGCAGGCCGTATTCGATCACTGCAACCTGTTGGAACCCGAGCAAGTCGGCTCCGATGCCTTCTTGGAACACGAGAACCATCAAACCGTAAGCTGCGCCCACCGAGAGGACATTCATGATGACTGCCTTGATCGGTACAACAATGCTGCGGAAGATGACCAATAACAGCAGGAAGCTACTACCGAGAACCAGTACGAATACGATGGGGAGCCAGGTGCTCATCTGATCTACGGCGTCGATAGCGTACGCAGCATCACCACCGACGTAGACATTCGTCACGTCGCTGAACGCAGCTGGGATGTACTGTTCACGAAGTCGAACAACTGCTTCTTCTGCAAGCTGGCCTACCGAATCGCCCTGCATTACTGCCTTGATAACAATCAGGTCGTTACCGGGTGCAACGACGACTTCAGTGTCACCAAAGAAGGAGTCTGTAGCGATGTAGGCCTTGAGTGCGTCGATTTCAGCGTTCACCACTGGAGAAGTTACGTCTGAAGTCTCGATAACGATATCGGTCGTCAGCAATCCACTGGTGAATTCTGCATTCATAACTTCGTATGCATGGCGGGCTGGGCTGTCTTCAGGAAGTATCCCGACTATCCCTGACGATCCAAGGTTCATCGAGAACGCTGTGATAGTGACTGCCAGCAATGCGCCACCCGTAATCACGACACTGAATACTGGTCGGCTGGTAACTGCGTTAGTGATCGTGTCCCAGAAGTTAGATCCACCGTTTTCGCTGGCATCTTCTTTAGTGATGCTGATGTTGCGGCCAATGAACGGAATTCGCAGCGAGTAGACGCGGTGTCCAAGAACACTGATGATCGCTGGAAGCAGGGTGGTGCCCGCAGCGACTGCTGCAATGACTACCAAAATTGCGCCCATGCCGAAGCTACGGAAGGTGATGTCCGGTACTAACAGCATGCCACCGAGGGCGATCATTACTGCTAAACCAGAAACCATGACTGTGCGTCCGGCGGTGTTACCGGCGGTCGTGATCGCATCGATCTTGTTCTTGCCTTTGGCGAGTTCTTCGCCGAATCGTTTCACTATGAATAAGGCGTAGTCGATACCGACTGCCAGGCCAATCATGCTGATGATCTGTACAACGAATTCGTTGAGGTCCAGCACTCGGCCAATCGTCGCACTGAGTGCTACGGCGACGATGATGGACACTAGTGCGAGCAGAATCGGCAAACCAGCTGCGACGGCCGCACCAAACACGACCAGAAGAATCACGAGTGCGAGGGCTATACCAATCGATTCACCCTTGACCATTGTTTCTTCTGCCATGTGGTTGAGCACAGCCCCTATGCTGCCCTGACCGATGGTGTTCACACTGTATCCGGCTGCCTGATTGGCTTCTTCGATGATTGTTGCGAGCGGCGCAATGATGCTCGACGCTTCACCATCTGCAACCGTGAGGCTGGTAGGTATGAGTGCGTACTTCTCGTCCGCACTTACGAGACCCGGTCCACCATCGAGGTAGCTGGTCACGCCTGCTACGTGTTCGAGAGCCTGTAGTTCGGCTATGAGCGAGCTTACGAACGCTTTATTGCCCGCATTGTTGGCTGTTCCAGATTCAAATTCGACGAGCACATACTCTGTAGCAGATGAGTCGATATTTATTCGTTGGTTGATGAGCGTGCGTGCGATAGACGATTCCATCTTGGAGCCGGATCCGTCATCGGGTTTTGTTACATCGGCGATGCTGCCGGCGGCGACCATTGCGGCCATAAGAACGGCGACCCAAATGCCAAGAACCGTCCATCGACGTCGGGCACTGAAGTTCGCTAATTTACCTGTGATATTCAAGGAACCCATTGGGCTGGTCCTTTCACTGTTATTGTCTGCGGTCGTAGAAATATTTTTTGTTGAGCTTCGGGTGAACATGTGCCTGTCTCTTTCATTTCCTCACCCGACTTTGTTGAAGGGCGATATCTGTTGAGATCCAAGCTATGACGCGCAGAAACGGCCGTAATCGACAGAAAGGATGAACGGGGGGTTGAACCGGGGGGTGGAACGTGCGAGCTAGGCGATACCGAGCTGGTTGATCTTGACGAGAGCCTGAGTTCGGCTGTGAACGTCGAGCTTGCGGTATGTACGGTTGATGTGAGTCTTGATCGTGCTTATCGAGACGACCAACTGGGCGGCAATTTCCTGATTGGTCATTCCCGCGGCGATTAGACGCAGTATCTCGATCTCCCGATCTGAGAGTGGTTCGATGAGCCCGGATTGATCAGTTTGGGCTATAGCGGTATCGGGTGTTGAACTGTCGTAAGCTGCGAGCAATCGCCGGACATACGTGCTGGCAGTGCCTTCAGCAGCTACGTGGCGAAGAAGGGTCTGCATCGGCTCACCTTCATCGACGAAAATTCGGAAGTAACCTTCCGGTTCGGCAAGTAGTAGGGCACGTTGGAGCACCTTAACCCCAGACTGAATTTCGCCTGTTGTTTCGTGGGCGAATGCCATCATGATCGAAATTTCGATGATGCTTGCTACCCTTTCAGATGCTTCGGCGGCCTTCAGCAAGCGCTCCAGTAATCCAATCGCCCCCTCAATAGCACCGTCATCGGGGCTGGACTTGTGATTGGCGATAATTACCCTTGCCAGCGTGATGTGCTCAAACTCATGTGAGTAGTCGAGCTCGTCATCAACCGTTAGGCCTCGATTTCGTGCCCAATCCGTCGCTTCAGTCAACCTGCCCTGAGCAAGCCAAACCTGCGTAATAAATGCGGATGCAGGCCGTAAATTGGGTGTAGGTGTACTGGTTTCAGCGAATAAGCGCTCCGCTTCCGACAGTAGAACCAACGCCCCGTCCAGATCGCCCTCTTCAATTTTGAATCGAGCTTGAAGGATCCGAGATTGGTGCCGATTATCAGGTATTGCTGCAGCCTCACCCAGGTCTTCACTTGCCTGCAGATATTGTCTGGCAGCGCTCAGATCGCCATATTCACGATGTAAATCGCTCAGGCCAACTTGCAGATCGGCCGCACCCAGCAATATCGACTTGCTGTGATTTTCCGCAATTTCTACGGACATCTCGAATACTCTTTTTGCTTCTCGCAACCGCCCCTGAGAAACTCTGATGCTGGCGAGAACAACCTCACCACTGACTTCTATATCCGTGTCGCCGTTCAATTTCAGAGTGGCTATCCCCTCGGCGAATGTTTCGTAGGCCGCTTCGAGTTCTCCGGTGGACCAGTACGAAATTCCCAAAAAGGCAGTCGCTACTCCTCGCCAGAAATGGTCATCTTCAGGCAGATTTTCGAGGGCTTGCCGTGAGTATGCGAGAGTGCTGGCGACATCGCCGAGCACCCCGGCCCGGTATGCACGTGTTAACGCTATTGATCCAGGTAGTGACCGGTAAGCTTTTTCGTCAGTGACCACCATCTCCGATGCTTCAAAACCCACACCTTCGTTCTGATCTGGTGGATTATCGATCCAGCGTTCTGCATCGAGTATCCACGGTTCGGCGTCTTCGGCTGAAATTTGGGTCAGCATGAGGAATCCGTAGTACAAGCTCAATACCGGCCTAGCGCGAATTATCTCGTCTGGCAGAATCTTGAACCATTCAAGAAGCGTCGGCTCTTCACACCTGCCCATCATCGCCAACGTTTCCATTTCCATCACGGCTGCGGCCCGAGGGTAATCCTCACCGGCAAGAGCGTGGCGTACTACCTCGGATGGCTGTCTATTCTTTTCATACCAATCTCCAGCATTCCGGTGAAGTTCGGGAGAGAGTTCGGTGTGTTCCTCTGCCAGACGAGAACTCAGAACTTCTCCGAAGAGATGGTGATAGCGGTACCACCGGCGATTTCCGTCGAGCGGGACCAGAAATAGATTGCTTCGTTCAAGAGTTTCCAGCATCGCCTTACCGTCGTTCTGTCCGGTAACCGCATCGCACAAATCGCCAGTCAAAGGATCGAGGATAGATGTCTTGAGCAAGAAGTTTCTAACTCGTGTTGGCTGCCGCTGCAGCACCTCTTCGACGAGATAATCAAGTACGTACCGATCATCGCCAGCGAACGCTTCGATGAATGCGGGAACATCGTCTCGTCCCTGCATCGAGAGTGCTGCCAACTGGAGCCCGGCGATCCATCCTTCGGTCCGTACTTCAAGCGCCGCGACGTGATCGGTCGATAATTCGAGACCCATTACGTCCTTGAGAAAATCAGCCGCTTCGTCGGGCGTGAAACGAAGATCGGCAGCACGAATCTCGCTCAATTCCCCGCCGCCTCGGAGTCGAGAAAGTGGTAACGGGGGATCGGTTCGTCCGGTTATTACCAGGTGCATGCTGGGCGGTAGGTTGTCGAGTAAAAACGTTACGCCGGCGTGGATAGATTCTGCTTCGATCGAGTGGTAATCATCGAGCACCAACACTATGTCCTGAGATGAATTACCTGAAGAGTCGTGAAAGTTCTCACTAATCTCGTTTAGCAGATTCGCAAGCAGCGATTCAATGGGTGGAGCCTGGTGAGAATTCAGCGAGGCTAAAACCTTTTCGCCGACTGTTGGGCACACTTTCTGAAGAGCCGTTACGAAATATGTCCAGAAGATAGTCGGGTCGTTGTCGCCCTGATCAAGCGATACCCATGCGGATGGTCGGTCATTTGCCGATGAATTTGAGATCCATTCGGCCAACAATGTGCTTTTGCCAAACCCTGCGGGCGCCGATATCAGGGTTAATTTACGTTCGACCACCCGTTCAAGGCGTCCGAGTAGGCGCGAGCGCGAGACCATCCCAGTGCGCCATTGAGGCGAATAAAGATTGGTCTGGAGCACTGTGCTTTGAGCGCCAGCTTGTTGGAGTGAATCAACCACGTGCGAATTATGCCGTATGCCCGCATGCGATGCAGCAGAGCACGTTGATCAAGGTTATTTTGTCCCGATCTTTTTGCGGATCGAAGTGATGTCGTATCGCGGCCTGTAGGTCGTGGGATTTTTCGGGTATGGCGCCCAGAATCTCAGCTAGATCATCGGAACCACCTCTTGACGATATTGAGTGGGATTTTGGAGAGATCCCGCATTGGTGCATGTCTGGCCGATTGACTGGCCTGTCAATTGGGCTGGATTACTAGCGATGCCCCGCTGGCGTATTCAGAAGCACGAATATCTCACGCAATGTTCATAAATTCTGACCGAACGTCACACCAACCACTCACTCATGTGAAGAAAATCACAAATACGTACAAACGATTCCTGCTAAATGAATTGGGAGTCGCACCAAGCGGCTGGAACCGGGTACTCCCCCGGGCGGCTGGTCGCATTAGAGGAGTTATCTAATGGCATTTATCCGAATACTCGGTATCAGTAGTAGGGCTGGATTGATGCTGGGACTCTTAGCACTGGTGGCACTCGCAGCTGTCGAATGTAGCGATAGTGATGGCGTCGCCATCGAAGACTATGACGCTGTTTCGGCTTCGCTGAACACAGCACAGTCAGATCTTCAGACTGCACAGACCGAAATCACGGCACTGAAATCAGACCTGGCGGGAGCCGGGAATACCATTTCAGAGCATCAGGTAGTTCAAGTTGGGCAAGCCCAACCAGTAGCTCCTGGAGCCGTACTTGAAGACTGGCAGACCAAAGAAGCAGCCCACGCAGGCATTTTCCTACTCGAAACTTTTGATTCGAGCGGGCCCGCAGCGTGGAGCGCAGCCGATCACCCAACTGTCTTCGTGACATCCGAGGGTGAGGGCTACGGTGGTTCCATTTCCGAGACCTATAAAGGTGCCGGACTCCAGATCATCGACGCTGTTACTAAAGAACACGTCGTATCTGCCGAGTTCAACCTCGGTTACGAAACGACCGGTGAGCCACACGGCATGGCAGTTTCACCCGACGGGCAGTGGATTTACGTCCCGACCGCCGATGGTGGAGCACCATGGCAAGCTGGCCCAACAGGTGGACGCCTGTTAGTCGTTAGCGCCAAAACGCTGAAGATCGATCAGATACTTCAAACTCGCGGTGGACCGCACCACGTGAAGGCATTCAGCACCCCTGATGGTGGAGACAGGATCATCGTCGAACTGCAGGGCAACGGTGTTGTACTTCTCGACCCGAACGACGAGCACAAGGTGGTCGGCGCTTGGACCGAAGAAGACTTCGCAGCAGCGACCTACCAGGTCGACGCTAACCCGGCAGGAACTCACCTCTACGTGAACTTGCACCTTGGTAGCCGTGGTGTTGCAACAGACTTGCTGGCAGCACTTGGCAAGGTCGATCTGGAAACAGGTCGTATCTCGTACATCACAGGTGTTGGTAAGTACACAAACGGAATGGCATTTACGGCCGACGGTAAGTACACGTACGTCGTTGATTCGATCACCGACCACGTGTTCAAGATCGACAACTCAACCGACAAGGTCGTCGCCAAGTCCATGACTGGTGTTCCCGGTCCTTACAACATCGAGTTGAACGATGACGAGACTCAACTGTGGATAGTTGGCAAGGGTGAAATGACATTCAACCTTGGTGACTCCATTGGTCTCGTCGACACACGCAGCATGCGTGCTGTGAACGTCTACAACATTGGTGGGCAGACCATCGACCACGACATCTTCAACCCGGCCGACTCGACCGAGTTGTGGATTAGCAGTTCTGGAACTGCTGAAATCATCGTGTTCGACACGGTTGAACGGGTTGTGAAGACTCGGATACCAACCGCCAATGGTGGTGACACTCACTCCGGTGCATTCGTGAGTTACACACCAGACTTCGTTGGAACCCTTCTCGCAGACAACTCCGGTCGACGAGCTTCGTTCCTGGCTAAACAGCTAGAAGCAGCAAGCGCACTGGCATCCGCCAGGTAGGAAAACTCTTTCGTTCCCGGTGGGCAATTCGCCCACCGGGAACGAAAAACAATTTGAACCACGTGGCTGGTTCCGTCCCCGATTTTAGACGAGGGAAGTGGATATGAGAGCCGTTATTAGTAAATACGTAGTACTTGCCGCTCTGGTGGCTTTGATCGGGATATTCGCTGCATGTGGTGGCGGAGAGTCGACTTCGGCATCGAGTGCATCATCGACTACTGCACCGATCTACACGGCTACAGCTGTAGTGATAATTCCGACAGAGGAACCTACTGCTATACCCGCACCTACGGCCACGACTGTACCGGACAAAGCAGTTGAAGTTGGCGAGCCATCGTCGGAAGAACAGATTGCTGCCGGCAAATTGATATTTGAAAAGACCGCTGGTGGCGTTGGTTGCGCCATGTGCCATGGAATGGACGCTATGGGCGATCTTACTCAGGCCGCCCCACCCAACATTGGCGCATCAGTCGAAATGATCGAAGCAGCGTTGGACACGAAGCCTCAGATGTCGTTCATCACTATGACGCGTGATGAGACGAAAGCAGTTTCTGCCTATCTCGTCTGGCTGAAAGAGCAGCAGTAAAGAGTTTGTTATGGCAAAGAAAAACCCCGCCATATACGCACTTCTGGCATTAGCCCTTGGGCTTGCTTCAGTGTCGCTCGTCGCCTGCTCAACTGGAGAAACTGCGGTCGCCGACACGGTCGATGCTTCAACATCGAGCAGCGCCGTGATCTCCAGCTCTGCCCAGAACGCCGTGACCGAACTGCTGGGTGATGTCGACGCCGTGAATACGGAGGTCGAAGTACCGACACCAATCGCAGAGAAAATTACCGGCGTCGCGTACGGGCCGACCGAAACAGGTGTGCTCGAATCAAGCGTCGATGCAGAGCGAAATCTTCTTCAAGTAAAAATCCAGGGGACTGAAGGCAAACGCGTTTCCATGAAAAACGGTGGAGCGATTCGACTCCGAGAGGGTCTCGTAGCCGAAGTCTTCGTCGATCCGTACCCAACTCACACGCTCACGGCGTGGGTGGATCTGTATTTACACGACGGTAATGGCGGCGAAATCAAGGACGTGAAAGTCCAGATCGACTACGACATGTTTTCGATGGGGCATGGTCCGTTCTACACCATCGCCGACAACAGCCCAAACGGTCACTACACGTTCCGGTTGGACTACGTGATGTTCGGCCCGTGGATGCAATTGCTCGATATTCCCGACCCTGATCTACCCGACGTCGAGTACAAGCTCGAAGTCATCGTGGTAGCGGTTCCGTGAGTTAAGTGGGAGGTAACTAGATTGAGTCTTCGTAATCGAAATATTCGGTTCGTTTTGATTCTCTCGATAGTCGTATCGAGCCTATTCGGCTTGAGCCGCCTCGATTCAGTACAGGCCCACGGCAAAGAAATCACACTAACCGTGTCATCGCTCGTTCCGGATCGCATCGAACCGCTCCGCAGGATGTACAGAGTTCACGTTACCTACGCCGGTGATCAGGACGTTGTCGAGGGTGCAGAAGTATCCATCACAGGCACACGGCGCGAGGGCGGCGGGGCGTTAGAACAGCAACACATGATCGAGCTTCCGGGCGAACCGGGTATCTACGTCGCCGAGATCGTGTTCGATCGATTCGGAGACTGGGAATTGGAATTCTCGGTTGAAGCTGCCTTAGGGCAGGGCGACGGCACAGCAACCCTCACGGAATCGATCACTCCAGTCGTTCTGTCCGCCGCCGATCAAGTTTCAATGCTGAACGAAGCTGACAGAGTCCAACGACTCCAGGTGTTCTTCGCATTCAAGTGGTGGCCCGATATTGCTTCGATCGCAATACGAATCGTCCACACGATGTCTGCTGTCACTTACGCAGTTGTTATCGCATCCGTGCTGCTCGCTGCATGGCTCGGTGGATCAGGTAGCCGGATCCTAACGGGCAAAGTTGGCGAGAATTTCCTGCTGCTTTCAACGTTGAGTCTTGCCGGAATCTTGTTGAGCGGTTTATACGGAGCAGCCTTCGGAGCTCCAAACGCAGCGCCGGGCATCTACGAATACCGCGACCTTCTGGCGCTCCCGTACGGAGACGCCTATCTCATCGCATTCATGCTGAAGCCGGTGGGCTGGGTAGCGATGGTTCTGCTTGCAATGAGAGTCGAGGCCGTTGTTATCAAACCGGCTTTTGCTTCTCTGGATGAGGCCGACTCGGTGACACCGACCGGAGCTGCCGTGCCGTCAGGCGCTGCCGATGCTTCGTTGAGCGAGCCGGGACAACGGACTGATATTGAACTGAAACGACTAATCGGGGTTGGCACCACGCTGACGGTGATAGCAGTGGCCGATCTAGCGATTGTTATTTATCTGCACTACCTGAGTCATCTCGGCGTGTTTTTGCCCGAGACATAAGAACCAGAACGACCAAATAGCCGAAGAGAAATAAAGAAATGGCGAACCAATCAGCAGTCGAACAAACCAGGCAATCGGGACCAATCCGATCGGTACTGCGTCGTATCAATCCGGGTCGACTCAATCCGGGTCGACTCAACCTGATGTTGGCACTCGGGACGGTCGTAGTCGCCGGGTTGATCATCGCGGCCCTGATGTACGTGGTGCAGCCACAGGGCACTTCGGTCACGCAGTCCGATATCGACGCAACTGACGTCGGTTCAGTCGTTACCCCGGAGGAGTTCGAAACGAGTGGCGCCCCGGCAGTCATCGATGACGCCTATGTTCGGGGTCTGATTACCGATCTCACGAGAATCGGTTATGCGCCCGGTGATATAGAAATTGAAGGCGTGTTTGGTCATCCTCTACTGCTCGAAGTCGCCGGCGGAGCCGAGGGCGTCGACAATTCGATCGTCTTCTTCGTAACCGAAAACATCCACGACGATCAGCTGATTGGCGAGATTCCTGAAGTCTGGCTTGAGATCGATGGAGGGCGGCCGGTTAGTTCGGTCGATTCCAGAGTCACCAAGAAGGACATCCACCACCGAACGACCCGATTCGACTTTCCAATCTCAGCGACAACCACTCCCGGAGAATTCGTTGTTGCCGAACACGATCTCTCGCTTGTGGTTGGTTCGAGCGCTGCCGGTGCAACAGGCGCAAACACGCTGCGCTGGTCGCTTCCGGTGGATCTTGGCGATGTGACAGAAGTGATCGCATCTGATGTAGCGACTGACGATGCCGAGTTTGTCGACGTCACCGCCGACACCGTGCTTCCAATGCGGAGCCTCACCGACGCGCTGAGACGTGAGAGCGACTCGGTTGCATACAACAAAATCACCGAAGCTGAGGTGACGGCAACTTTCGCAACTCCGGAGTATTTCGCTGCTTCATTTCCCGATGGCGCAGTTGAGCTCTACATGCCCGAGGGGCAACCGGTATTTGTGGTTTCTGAAAGCACTCACACTGAGAGCCTGACAGACGAATTACCGAACATCACTCTTGGAATCGATGGCAAATCCTACGCCGTCGAGTTCACGGAGATTAAAGTGACCTCGGCTCACCACAGGGTGACGCTTATGCGGTTCGATGTAAGCAAAGATACGCTCGACAATGCATCGACAATGGCGATGACGCTTCCAGACGGCCAGGCGATGGAGTGGGATCTACCGATCGAATACGACGTTGCTGACACGCCGTTTGGCATCGGATGGGCGACCGTCATGGCGCTGCTAGCAGGAATGCTGGCATCGATGTGGCCGTGCCTGTTCCAGCTAACCGCCTACTTCATCCCGGCGCTCGCAGGCATGAACATGCAGGACGCTTCAGGCCAGGTTGCTATCGGGCAACGAGTCCGAGTGTTCAGAGCAGCGCTCTACTTCGTACTCGGATTCACGATCGTCTACACAGCAGCCGGAGCAATTATCGGATTTGCTGCAGGGCAACTTGGTGAATCAGCGATCTACGGATCGGCTCAACGCTGGGTAGCGTTCGGTGCCGGAATCATAGTGATTGGTCTTGGATTACGGGTCGCCGCCAAAGCCCGTGCGCCGCTGGTGTGCAAGATGCCAATTCTTTCGAAGATGGCGCATGAAGGCAATGCAGGCTCACGACCGTGGGAGATGATGGTCGCCGGAATTACGTTCGCAACCGGTTGCATGACCTGCTTCGGTTCGGCGCTCGTTATCGGCATGGTCGTCTACGTAGGCATGGCGCAGTCGGCACTCTACGGCGCAGCAATCCTGTTCCTGTTCTCACTCGGAATGGGCATACCGCTGGTGATCGCTGGAGTGATGATGGCGAAGGTACTGCCGATGCTGTTCAAGCTCGAGAAGATGGTCCGGTGGATGGGAGTCGCCAGCGCGTTGCTGATGCTCTCGTTCGGGATACTTCTGATCAGCGGGAACTACATGGCGTTCGCCGAGTTCATCTATGGACTCACCGGAACGGCGGCACCGTATTAGTCTAGGTCGACAAGTTCCTGATGCTCCGATTTTGCGGGCATCATAATTGCTCTAAAAGCGTTGGTCAGTCCACTCTAATCGCACAGTGCTTGAGCGCGTCGTTCGTGTAAGAAGGAGGTCGAATGTTCGGTCCTGACAGAACCGAACATTCGACTAACCCAGCGCTGCCTTTTCGCACACATCGATGAATTGCTCGATCTGAGATATAGCTTCCTCTGGAACAATAGCGCCGCGATCTTTAAGTTGATCGTTCAGTGATTTGGCTCGGTGCGTAACGTTGCGCAAGACCCGGAATTGTGCGAGTGAATCCGAGTCTTCAAGGGGTACACCGGTATAGTCTGTATCTCGATTGGCTGCAAGCGAACCAGAAATTTCGTCCAACGTCCGCGAAATCAATTTGGTCATGTGCCCGACAGTCTCTTCATCGTTTCGAACAATGTATTTAGCGACGATCAAAGCCATCGACCAGAAGAATTCAACTTTGTTGTTTATGAGATCAATTGGATCCGTCGAGTCGATAGGTGGGCGACTACCCTCCTGATGCATTTGCTGCTCCCAAACGCGGCTATCGACCGTGGTTAAGCCTGTTTTGTCGAAGAGAATCCGCCCGTTGTCCGGCAGGCTAGTGAGCGACTCTGGCTGCCAAAACCAGTCAACGTGCTGTGGTCCGTACTCACCTGGATAATGAGCAAGCAAGTACGCACCACGTGGCGGAGCGTTCCTCATATGATCCATTAAAAGAATTGGAGCGATTGCTTGAGCTGCAAACTTGTGTCGTGCGCGAACAATTTCTTCGATTGAATCATCCGAGACAGCAACAAATAGATCGACATCGCTCAACCAGTCGTCATCGCCACGAGCGATTGATCCACTTAGCCACGCAGTACTGATCCGTACATCCTGCTCCAACTGTTTTGTAAGTTCCCGGATAAGATTTTCACGTTCATGTGTACGGATCTCAGGAATATTAGGATTGGTATTCATATAGTCAGATTGTGGCAGACGAATTACCAAAACAAGGTATCAACGAGTCAACAAAACTTGTTAGTCGAATTGGACGTTGAAAACACCATCGTCTTCAGAAAAACCTCGTTCGAAGATCGTCACGTATAGAAAACGACGAGCAGTCGGAACCACGATCCACCTGCATCACTCTCGAATTCGTATGCGATTCCGCCCCTGACAGAACATTAATCGTCAACTTCGTACGGTATTTTGCTCAGAACCGCTGCTTCCTTCATAACGATCTCAGCCATCTCACGCGGACTCCGCCCCTCGAAGTAGTGGGGCGTTCCGAATCGGACAATTATCTTCGTTCGAAGTGCCGGGATGGTCCAGTTAGGTGTAAATGGAATCCATTTGGAAATCCACTTGCCCACCGCCGATTGCTCAAGCCCTTTGCCTTTACGGTCGTACTCGATACCAACCGGGACAATCGGAATACGCAACTCATGCCCTTTTTGCCGTAAGTGACGAACCTCGTAACGCTCCAACAGGCCAATCAATCCTTCTTCGATCGATGTGACCGAGTCGTACTGATACTCGCCCTGGGTGAAAACGGCTGTAATTAATCGACGATTCAGACGATCTTCAACATCTTTTGCCAGCGCAACTGCACGCTTTCGGGGGTTAACAATTCCGCGTTCCTGCCAGATAACCGTCCCAAGAGCTGCGGTGGTTTTCTTCTGGATAAAGTTGATCACGCCGTTATGACCGAACGAATCAGTCGAAACAAAGCTAATGAACTCCGCCGATGCATGGGAGAGCGCGAAAACATCCGCTGATGTGCGATGAACCGGCGCCAACATGATTGGGCGGATGTTGGGAATTTCACCTTCGACTCTGCTACTCAGCAGCAGAACGCGCTTAGTTAAAGGAATGAATCCTAAACGGATGGTGTGATAGTTGAATCGCCACCAATTTTCCTTGACTCCCAACAGGGTCCTTGCTGTGCGCTGAAATGGACAACACCAAAAGTTCGATAATCATCCTGCGAGCGAGTTCTCTCAGAACTCACTGTCGAGGCAGAATATCATCAGTCTTCAGGTGCCAAGGATATCTATTTATTACCAGCGCACGCGGCATGCATCTGTTCGTTTTATAGAGAAAAATCGGACTTTACATGGTTATCTGAGACCTAATAAAACCCATCGTTGCCGATCAACCGTTACAATGTTGTTGTACTAGACCCGTGATCATTGCAAGACGTAATTCCGTCAGAATGACGAAGTTACATATTGTAGGTCGCTGCAAGGTACCGAAATAGAATGTGGGACGATAACCGTAATTAGCGGAAATAGGACATGTTCAAAATTGAACATTCGATGGGATTCCCACGAAAGAGAATTGATTTATGGGTAAGAAGTTATTTGTTGGTAGCCTAGCCTGGGCGACCGATTCGTCCAGTCTCCAAGCAGCTTTCGAGCGATTTGGTGATATTGAAGAGGCAACGGTAATCAGTGACCGTGAGACCGGAAGGTCCCGTGGTTTCGGATTTGTAACGTTTACAGAAGAAGGTCCCGTACAGGAGGCCATTTCAGAAATGAATGGTTCCGAGCTTGACGGTCGCCCGATCGTTGTAAACGAAGCCAAGGAGCAAGCTCCTCGTGGCGGCGGCGGCGGCGGCGGCGGCGGCGGCGGTGGATACCGTGGCGGCGGCGGCGGCGACGGCGGTGGACGCCGAGAACGCTGGTAAGCCAGTTAGTCCAGTTAGTGTAGTTACACCAAACTACTTAACGAAACTTACAAAGGGTGTGGCCTTAGGGCTGCACCCTTTACTTTTAATATCCGTTCTGAGCGTTCCGCGTTCAGATAGAACCTATCGTTATCGAATTATCGGACGTCGTGGATCGACAATCGATACTTGGCACTAGTTCGAGCCTTTGGGTTTTGGGCTACGGAAGCGGGGCAGTGTCGACGCGACCTTCGCCCGTTAAACCGAACGCTTCTGAGAGAAGCTCGTATGAGCGTTGGCGTTCTGCGTAATCATGGGTGATCGTGAGAACGATCACATCGTCAGTCGCGTACTGCTCGGCAAGATCCTCGATCCCTGCCTTCACAGTTTCCGGGTCGCCTTCGATTGATTTATCACGCTGCAGTTCGATGAACGCCTCATCGGCTTCGCTAAAGTCCATTGCCTTGATCTCATCTACAGAGGGCACGCCCTTCATTTCCTGGCCCTTGTTGCGCATCAACCGCATGACGTGACGGCACGTTGCGAGATCGTGCGCTCGTTCCGCTGTGTCGGCTGTGATGGCCGAGATGCCGATGTTGACTCGAGGTTTATCAAACCATTCTGACGGCTCGAAATTGTCGCGATACCACTTCACGCATTCCGGCCCACCGCCCTGGGCGATGAAGTGGGCGAACGATAGCGGCAGACCCAATCGAGCCGCAATTCCTGCGCTGCCCATCGATGAACTCAACAGCCAAGGAACCGCCCAGTTTGGTGCGGCTGGCATTGCCCGAAGCTTACTGTATGGATGGTCGTCGGGAAACGAATCACTGAGGTATCGCATAAGGTCGTAGACCTGCTGCGGGTACTTCTCAATCGGGAAGGTGTTCGGGCCAGACTGCAGTGCGAAACTGGCCATCTGATCGGAGCCGGGTGCGCGCCCAATGCCCATATCCACACGTCCGGGCGCCAGCGCCTCAAGCATCCGGAACACCTCTGCCACCTTGAGCGGGCTGTAGTGCGAAAGCATCACACCACCAGAGCCAATCCGAATATTCTTCGTTCGAGAACTCATGGCTGCAAGCAGGATTTCCGGGCTGGCGTCCGCAAGCGTTCCAGAGCTGTGATGCTCCGCAAGCCAATAGCGGGTGTAACCCCATTCATCGGCCGCCGCTGCCAGATCGAGCGTTGCCTGAACGGCTTCGTGCGCCGTTTTGCCGACGCTTATTGGGGATTGATCAAGAATAGAAAGTTTCAATCGTTTATGCCGAGGTGCCGGGTTATCAGGGTTCAGTTTTGAAAATAACAGTTGTTGAATTTCGTGTGCGGGTCGAATATACCGCAGGCGCAAACTTAGTTGTGCCCCATATAACGTGCCAAGTACCGTTTCGACCGCTGCGGATACAGTCTTCTCGCGTCGCAGATTTTCCGACTGAGCACGAGTATGATCGCCATCAGTATTCAGTTCGAAGTGCATATTCGAGCAGGCGTTTGTATCGCCTAATCGACAACGCGGTAAGTCGGCAGCAAACACACATTAGAGGAACGGGTGGATATGCGAGGAGTCGGAGTAATCGAGTTCGGGGGACCGGAAGTGTTGCAAGTGGTCGATCTTCCAGAGACTCACGCTGGGCCGGGTGAAGTACGTATTCGAGTGCACGCCGCCACCGTCAACCCTACGGATACAGTTCTGCGCAGCGGATCCAGAGGAGCCGCAGTGAGCGAGGATTCGCCACCGTACATCCCCGGGATGGACGCAGCGGGCGTAATCGACGAAGTCGGATCCGGCATTGGCACTGGCACCGGCGCTGGGACGAATCTGGCAGTTGGAGATTCGGTGATGGCGATGGTGCTCCCCAAAGCAAGTCACGGCGGTTATCGCGAGAGCATCGTGCTCGCTGCGGAATCGGTCGTACGTGTGCCTGCAGGTTCATCAAATATCGAAGCTGCGACGCTGCCGATGAACGGCCTAACAGCGCGGCAGTCGCTCGATCAGCTCGCGCTGCAGCCGGGGCAGACTCTGGCCGTAACGGGCGCTGCTGGCTGCTACGGAGGCTATGTTGTGCAACTTGCGAAGGCTGATGGTCTTCGCGTTATCGCCGACGCCTCGGAAACCGACGAGCAGCTGGTTCGGGATCTTGGCGCCGATATCGTCGTCCTCCGCGGGGAAGACGTAGCAGCTCGGATTCGTGAAGTAGCCCCGGACGGCGTGGATGGACTCGCTGATGGAGCTGTCCAAAGGGAGATCGCAGTAGGCGCTGTCCGTGACGGTGGGGGCTTCGCGTCAGTACGTGGCTGGGGCGGGACCGGCGAACGTGGGATCACGTTCAATAAAACCATGGTGCGAGACTACGATCACCGGGCCGATCTGCTTGATCAACTACGACAGCAAGTTGAAGACGGGGCCATCACGTTACGAGTCGCTGGGACGTACCAGCCTGAGGACGCCACGGAAGCGCACCGCCGCCTCGAAGCTGGCGGGACTCGCGGCCGCTGCGTAATCGTTTTCGACTAGAACTTCACTGATCGCTATTCGTCAGCAGGCTCTAGCTAGACCGTAGCTAGCACCGGTGTTTGCTGGTAAATCTGGATCCGGTGTCGACAGCTGTCCGCAATCAGAACCAATCCGTCGTCGCTCGTTTCAATCGCCGACGGACGCCAGAACAGCTTTTCCTCTTCGAGCAATCCTGCGTTCTCTCGCCAGCTCGCCTGCTCCGGGTTGACGTCTAGGAATTCCTGGCACCACTTCGAAAGCGTCGCATCACCTACCAGCGTTTCGCTGTGGGTGCCGTCCTGACCGAATACCTGTACACGATTGTTCCGCCAGTCTGCGACATACAGCGTGCCATCCGAGGCAACGTGAACGCCAGAAGGGCGATCAAATTGGCCATCTTCCTGACCGCTTGATCCTATCGAGCTAACGAACTCGCCATCAGGCGTGAATCGTTGAACACGGTCGTTGCGCCAGTCTGCGATCCAGATGCCGTCTTCAGCGTCTATGGATATACCCCACGGAAAGTTGAACTGACCATCTTCGGCACCAGATGTACCGAAAGAAGAGATGTACGAACCGTCTGGAGCAAGCTTCTGCACACGAGCGTTCAGGTGATCGACGATATGGATATTACCCTCGGAATCGATCGCCATTCCGGACGGCCGATTGAACTGACCGGGTCCGGTTCCGAACTCACCCCACCGCTCAATAAATTCGCCATCGCGATCGAATATCGAGACGTTGTGCATGAATTCATCGGTAACGATCACACGATCATCGCTGTCGATCGCCATCGCCGTTGGCTGTGTAGTCTGCCCGGGCTCGGTGCCCCAGCGGGCGAACTCGTACATGTACTCAGAATCCATTGTCTGAACACTGACTCGGACGTCTTTGTTACTAGCGTTTGACCGGCTGAGCACAAATAGAATGCCCTTGCTATCAAGTCGTACGTCGATCGGGTTCATGAACCCTCGGCCTAAAAATGACGCAATACCTATCGTGTGGCTGTACGCAAAATTTTCGAGTCCCATACGACGTTAGCTCCTCACCAGATCGAGAGTGCTGTACTTCTTCTTGAGCACCGGCTCAGACTCGACCCCCAGCACATCTTCGAGGAGTGTGGAGTAGATATGCCTGAAATCAGTGTTGAAGCGCACATCGCCTTCCAACTGATCCGACAATCCGAGCTTCGGGTAATCGCCGTAAAGTCCGCCGTTCACTGAGTCCCCAATTACGAACGCCGCACCGCCTGATCCGTGATCGGTACCAGCACCATTGTCGGCAATTCGGCGACCGAATTCGGAGAACATCCAGATAACGGTGTTTTCCGCTTCGCCTTGTTGTTTCAGATCGTCCATGAAGCACGAAACCGCCACAGAAAGTTGATCCCACAGTAACGCGTGGTTTACCAACTCGGCGGTGTGGGTGTCGAAGCTACCGTGGGCTGCGTAGAAGATTCGAGTTCCCAGATCTGCCGACATTACCTGCGCAATGCCCTTAAGGCTCTGGGCGATCGGATTGTCCTCGGGGTACTCAACATCTGAGCTGTACTTACCCGGCGCTTCCCTCAGCAAATCAGCGCCATCCAGCGCACCTCGACCCGTCTCCAGAATTCGACGGGAAGGAATCCCGCCTTCTGCCATCGGCTGATAAATACGACTTACCGTATCGAGCATGGCGTCACGATTGCTCGCGCCTGAAAGTCCGGTGTACAACCCGTAAGTCTCAAGTGCTCCGACCGACGCAACAGAAACACCTTGCATTGCAAGGGCACGCGGCAAGCCTCGCCCAAAGTTCACGGTAGTGATCGGATTCTTGCCTTCAGGGTCGAGCAGCGAGTTCGCTTTTCCAAGCCAGCCGACAGCCGAAGTTGTTGAAGGCTCGGCTGTGTGCCAGATGTCCATAGAGCGGAAGTGAGAGCGATTGGGTTCGGGATAGCCGATACCCATCATCACGGCCATCTTGTCCTCATCGAACAGATTCTTGAACGTGCCCATGTGCGAATTGAACGCGATCCGATCATCGATCGGTATCAGATCTTCGCCCTTGAGCCCCATGTTTGGGCGAAAGTCGTAGTACTGCCCGTCCTGATACGGAACCAGCGTGTTCAGGTAATCGTTACCGCCCGAGAGCTGAATAACTACCAGGTTTTTTTCTTTGTGGCCGTTGTTGTTGTTTGCCATGTCGACGCCTCCTCAGGTCGTCGTTTATTGCATATCTAGCAGTACTGGAAATCAGGAGTTGAAACGATGAGTTGGAACATCTCAACGGTGCGATCGGCACCGCCAGATGAGTCTGACGGGTCGGGCCCATTCTGCGTCGCATGATCCACGAGTACGGCCTTCGAATCTGAGCCGAGGTCGATAGAGCCCATTGCATCGAGACACGCCTCGACAAACTCAGCTGGCTGGAGGTCGTCGCCGGCCAATTCGACCAGCTCGATCATTCGCCTGATACCCACTGAGTCAACACGCCCCACTTCTGAGGCTGCGAAGTTGATGCGTTCTATCAGCGAGCCTGAGTCGACCCACTCCTCGCCCTCATGCCAGCCCTCGACACCGGGTGGGTTTAGAAGGTGCTGACCCATGAACATCGACTGGTTCGCCAGCGTCGAAGAATCCATATCTGGAATGTCAAAACGGTCGGTCAATCTGGCTGCACCGAAAACCAGCTCGGCAGGACTTTTTACCTTTTTGAACCGCACGGACTCCGATTTAAAGTGATCCGAGTTGAACAGCGAACGAAGAATCGTTCTTATATCGCCGTCCGTCTCTTGAAAAATGTCGGTAAGTCGTTCGATTTCTTCGTCGTTTGGATCGTCTGAAACAAAGAACAAGTACAGGCGCATTGCGATGAAACGTGCCGTGGCGCGCTTTTTCACGATGATGTCGATGATGTCCTTACCGTCGAAGTTTCCGGTTTCGCCCAAAAATAACTTATCGTCGTTATCGTGATCCGATTCATCGAAGTTGAACTCCATAGGAAACGGCCCTAACAAGAATGGCGGGGGTGTTGGCTTCGATGCCCACCCGGTAAACGCCCGAGCCGCCGCCTTCACATCGTCCTCCGAATAGGCACCCTCGCCCATGTCATCGATGCCCATCGAGAACAGCTCCAAGAGCTCCCGTCCGTAGTTCTCGTTGGGTGCGCCCTTGTGGCTGTTTTGATTGTCCAGCCAGTACATCATCCCCGGATTTCGAGATATCTCAAATAGGATAGTGCGGAAGCTGCCGAGCCCGAGTCGCCTGAACAGATCGATCTCAGTCAGCATCTCGAGCCCGTGATCGAGCTTGATCCCGCCAACTGCGAGAAGGCTGTGCCAGAACAGGGCGATTTTCTCTTCAAGCGGCTTGTCCGATGTGGCCAGTCGCCAGGACCACTGAGGGTCTGCGTGACCAACCGATCGCGCCTCGACGGATGCAATGAAATAACGATCCATGAGATCTTGATCTTCAGGCTCACCGGCAACGGGGTTCAACAGATCTTCGACTGTTTCCTCGTAGCCTTTTACGATGAACTTGTCGATCTGATCGCGCGTAGCGCCGAACCCAGCCCTACGAAGCAAATGAGCCATTACGGCTACTTCTTCGTGTTTTCTCGATACGGTTGTCATGAAACCCAACTCCGGTGAACAGCTGAAATGCCAGTTCGTTTCGTGCACAAATTAAGGACTTGCTACTTTCGCACCTTAATACGCGCGCAAGGATAAGGAGTACCCGAGTCGAGTGCAATACGCGTTACGACCTGTCACGTCGTGATGAAATATGAACACCCGCCCGTTCCTCTTGAAGAGTCATGGCTATCGAGGCATCGCGATCGCCGAGTCCTTTTGACATGGCAGTTCCCAGTTCATCGAGAACAGTACGAGCAATCTTGACCGGCACTCCAAGCTCATCCGCCAGCCCTACCGCCAAACTCAGGTCTTTGTGTGCGCCTTTGAGCGTAAATCTCGGCTCGAAGTCGCCTTTCATGTACGTTTCCGGGATCCTTACGTGAAGGTTCCCGCCCTTACCGATTGCAGCCTGTTGCAATGCATCGAGCAAACGCTCAGGTTCGACTCCCGCTTTAACGCCGATCGTCAGGCACTCGCCGATCACCTGATCGAGCGAAAAGGCAGCGAGATTATTCATTAGCTTGGCGATCGCCCCTGAACCAAGCGGGCCAACGTGAACAACCGCGGTTGAGAACGCTTCCAGCAGCGGACGAGCGCGCTCAACGTGCTCTGGCTCACCGCCAACCAGCGTCGTGAGGGTACCGTCCACAGCGCCCTCCACTCCTCCACTAATCGGTGCATCGATCATCGCTACCCCTTTTAGGAGGAGCTTCTCGCCGATTTCTCGAACGAGCTGGGGCGAATTGGTCGTGTGGTCGACGAGGAGTGCGCCAGATTGAATAATCGACTCGATGCCGCCCTCGCCCAGCACCAGTTGCTCGACCTCGGTCGGTCCCGGTAGGCACAGGCAAACGATTCCGCATTCGGAAACCAACTCGGTAAGAGACTTCGCAACGGTTGTGCCGGTTTCCTGAAACGCTGAGAACGCCTTGGGGTTGGCATCGAACACCATTAGATCGTGACCTGCCCGCGACAGCTGTTCCGCCATCGGTCGACCAATCTTGCCAACTCCCACAAATCCGACTCGTGAAGCCTTGTTCGATGCCATATTTTCCTCTTTAGCGGTGCGGTCCGTTATCTCGTAAGCCCGTCTCGGTGTTAGGGCTGCGCCGTCCATGAATCTTGCCCACATGCTACAGGTGGTTCATCAAGGTATTTGACACTGTTCAAATGGAACTCGACATCGCCGAAATACCCTCAATCTCAATCTAGGTCCAGGCCGGACCATTGAGTTTAATTACGACTGAAATGTCGTTATGACTGAATGCTGTTCTACAGCAGCGCAAACTATGCGCTATGCTCCACGCACAAGACCAATTCAACACCACGGGCAACAATTTTCGTGGCACAAAGTTTGAAGCCAGCTAAAGGATCAGTTGTTCCAGGCCGGACACCCGTCATTAAAGACAAGATGTCTGGCCGATACAGAAACCATTGTTTGACGCGCTGAAATACAAAGATTTCCAGTGGATATGGGCGAGCCAAACTGCTCACGCATTTGCGCTCTGGGCACAGATGGTAGCCCTGCCATTACTGGTACTCGATATCACTGAAAACAGCGCCGCCCATTTGGGAGCCGTGATTGCCGTCAGAACTGTGCCAGCGCTCTTCTTGGGTCCGTGGGCGGGTGTAGTCGCCGACTGGTTTGACCGTCGCACGATTCTCATACTGACCAAGTGGGCTAATTTGGTGCTTAGCATCTCAATAGCTGTCATCGTCGCGTCAGGCGCAATCGAACTCTGGCACGTCTATGTCTGGATGTTCTTGCGGGGTGGCACACAGGTATTTGATCAGCCTGCTCGCTACTCGATGGTCCCGGCAATTCTTCCTGCCAACTTGGTTACTCAAGGCATGGCACTTCTGAGCTCCACGCAGAACTTCATGCGCATACTCGGTGCGACCGGAGCCGGGTTTATCGCCGAATATCTTGGACTTTCGTGGACGTTCTCCGTGATCGCAGTCGCTGCGGCGATAGGCCTAACGGCGACCTATCAGATTCATGTCGCATCGAACAAACGAGCAGGAACTGCCGGACTCAAGGGGATGACTAGAGGATTGGTCGAAGGAGCGAAGTATTCAGTCAATAACCGCACTATTCGCGGTCTGCTTGTTATCTCGCTGATCTACTTCACATTTGGCATGTCGTTCATGCAAGTATTCGCCCCATTGTTCGCAGTAAAAGTCCTTGAAATCGGCAGTGATGGTCTAGGACTAATGCTTGCGCTTACCGGGGTCGGAGCGCTTGTCGCATCTCTGGTTATTGCACGCACTCAGCCTAAGCGGCTAGGCCTGATTCTTCCGATAACAGTGATTGCGGTCGGGGCGGCACTGGCCCTGTTCTCGCTTTCAACTTACCTCCCGCGGCCTGCTGGTCTGTTCATCCCGATGGCATTGGTAACACTCGTTGGAGCATCCCAAACGTCATTCATGGCGCTTAGTCGTTCAGTGATGGTTCAATCATCACCAGCGGATATGCGGGGTCGAGTCCTGGCGTTCATTTCGATGGATCGGGCGATGATGGCCGCCGGAGGCGCGGTCGGCGGAATACTTTCAGCTGTTTACGGCACGCAACCGATTCAAATTGTTTTCGGATTGACCTGCGTTGCCGGGGGAGCGATTGCTTTGATTACTCTGCACGAACTGCGGTCATTCAGAACAGCCGACTACACGAAAAAAACGGAACCGAAGCAAACTGCGACAACATAGTTTAGAAGTTGTAGGCGAGCCAAATTAAGCCCTAAGCGCAAGATTGCTGTTCAGGACTGAAAACCATTGGTGTTTTGGCTTATTGCGAGATCGAACTCCGTGGTACTTTATGTCCCGGCGGATCGACCTCGGAATACCACCCTTTGAAATACACGAGCACGGAGCCTTTCCACAGTGAAAATTACTGAAATCAAAACGTTCCTGATGATGGCCGGTGCGCCCGTATCGGCCGGCTCAACGAGCTGGAGTTCCCGAAACTGGTGCTTCGTTAAGGTCTATACCGACGAAGGGATAGTCGGCATCGGCGAAGGATCTGGTTGGCCACGGGTCGTGCAGACCGCCATCGAAGATCTCAGGCCGGTCGTAGTCGGTGAAAATCCTGCCGACATCGAACGCATCTGGCAGAAGATGTTTGTTTCAACCATGGGTAACGGGATGACCGGAACCCCCGGGTCGGGAGCAATGAACGCCATCGATATGGCGCTGTGGGACATTAAAGGCAAGGCGCTGAACACGCCGGTGTGGAATCTGCTGGGCGGAAAAATGCGTGATCGCATCCGTGCGTATGGCCATGCCAAAACACCGGAACGTGCGCTTGAACTAAAGGCACAGGGTCTCACCGGCATTAAGACCGGAGGCGTTCACCGCGTAGCCGATCAGGTCGAAGCAATTCGCAAGGCGGTGGGTGACGACATCGACATCATGGTCGATGCACACGGCCCTCCCTGGCACACGGCCAAAGATGCCATCATCGTCGGAAAATCTCTCGAACAGTTCAATCTTCTTTTCTACGAAGACCCAGTGCCACCCGACAACGTTGACGCGCTTCGACGCGTGCAAGACAACGTCGATATCCCAATCGCTGCAGGTGAACGGCATTCTCATATCTGGGGGGTACGTCGCCTGATCGAAGAAGAAATCGTCGATGTCATCCAGCCCGATACCGGTCGCATCGGTGGGATAACTCAGATGATGAAGATAGCTGCGATGGCGGAAGCGCACTACATATCTGTCGCTCCGCATTCTGGCTCGTTGGGTCCGATCGCCGAGTACGCTGCGATTCACATTCTGGCTGCGATTCCGAATGCGCTCATTCTTGAACGCGTCCACGACGACGTGCCCGTTCGATATGAACTGACAGTGCCTCACATCGAAACTATCGACGGCTACATTGAGGTTCCGAACAGGCCGGGATTGGGAGTAGATATCGATGAAGATATCGTGGCTGCCAACCCATCAAGCGGCAACACGACAACTGCCGGTAAAGAAGGCGATGGCCAGTACGAGCCGGGGACCTACAACGAACACGTGTATGTGCAGACTCGATACAGCAGGCAAAAGAATCTTCGAGCGCCGAACTCGTAGAACTGAACCGTATTCCTGAAAAACGACTCCCCAGTTTACGAATTTGCTCATCACTCAAAGGAACTAAAAATGTATCTAGGCACGCAGGGACAGCCCACCGACGATGATGAACTTAACGTTCTAAGCCAGTTGGGTGTAAACCACATTTCTTCAGATCCTCCCGGGGATTGGACGACTTGGGATCGAAACGCGTTTGCGACACATCAGGAGCGGCTGGCGAAATTCGGTATTACGCTCGATATGACGCTGATGCCGCTCGGCTCGCGTTCAGCGTTCGAGAACGACTCCGGCAACGTGTTTCTGGGGCCGAGCAAAGAGCGTGACGAAGAGATCGACCAGCTGTGCCATTTGATCGAAGAAGCAGGTGCAGTTGGAATTCGAGCGTTGCGCTACAACATAACTATTCTGGGTCACATGCGAACCGAGCCCACGTACGGCAGGGGTGGCGCACAGCTCTCGTCGTTCGACTATTCGAAGCTTGATCAATCGCTTGGAGAGTTCGAGGGCGGAGCCGCCGACGCCGACGAAATGTGGGAACGCATCGACTACTTTCTTGGGCGAGTAGTACCTGTCGCAGAATCAAACAAAGTGCAGCTAGCTTGTCACCCGATGGACCCCGGAATTGGCGATCGCGAATACCGAGGTGTCGCAAGAGTCATGGGCACAGTCGACGGGCTGAAGAAGTTCATATCGATGCATGAAAGCCGGTATCACGGCCTGAATTTCTGTCAGGGCACAGTATCGGAAATGCTTGAGAATCCGGGAGAAGAAATCTTCGACGTTATCCGGTATTTCGGAGAGCGAAACAAGATATTCAACGTCCACTTCAGGAACATAAAAGGCGGGTTCCTAGATTTTGTAGAGGTATTTCCTGATGAAGGAGATATCGACATGCTCAAGGCGATTCAGGTTTACAAAGAAATCGACTACAAATACATGCTGATGCCGGATCACGTACCGGGACTCGCAGGCGACAACGCAAGGCGAGTGGGCTTTGCCTACTGCTACGGATACATCAATGCAGCACTTCAGACTGTCAGTGGATGACCATTAATTCAGGTTCTTAGTGCGAATCTAAAACCGGCGTGAAGGACAACTCCCCTGGCGTTCATCATTCGGATGATCGCCAAAGGAGTTGTCGGTCGTGTTCATCTGCTTCGAGCCTGATCGCTAGTCGTAGACCACTCGATCCACCTTGTTCTTCTCGATGAAGTCCCAGTCGATCTCCACGCCGATACCGGGCTTGTCGGTAACAGTTACATTGCCGCCCGAATCTATGGCATCGAGATCATCGGAGTAGCCATCGAGGAAGTACGGCCCGTGAACGAAGTTCTCGCAACTGGGGTGTACAAGTCCAAGCTCGTAATAGTTCGAATTACGTGTCGCTGCCATGCACTGTCTTCGAACAGCACCCGGACCGTGCGGCTCGACGTCGAGCCCGAACCCTTCGGCAGCGTGAGCGATCTTCATAGTTCCCGTAACGCCACCATCGTAGTCCTGATCGATTCGCACAAAGTCTGTGCCGTCGGCCACGATGAAGTCGACGTGTTGCTCAAGACCCCGCTGGTGCTCCAATTGGAGCAGGGGAGTCTTCAAAATTTGACGTAGTTTGCGGTGGGCAAACGCCGAAACTCCGCCGTCCGCCATTGGGTCTTCGTACCAGTAGTATCCCCACGCGTCGCAGGCCTGACCGACCTTGATGGCATCCCCAAATGTCTTGTAGGCGCAGAACGGATCGAGCATCAGGTCCATTTTGCCAGCCATGCGTTTACCGACCTCTTCGACGAGAGCGATCTGCTGTTTGAGCGGCGCGTCCTGCCAGGGGTGAATCTTGAACGCCTTGTAGCCCATGCTGAAGCACTGCTCAGCGAAATCGGCATACGCTTCGGGGCTACTTAGACCGCCCTTTTTCTGGTGATCTCCAACGTAGGTCGATGCATATGCAGGTAACTTCGTTCGCTGCTCGCCGAGAAGTTGGTAAATCGGCATATCGAACAGCTTGCCTGCGATATCCCACAGCGCCATATCGACCTGCGACATGCCCATCCGAGCGTGCTGCCGTAGCGCCTGCTTGGCGTCGTTGTAGATCGCTTCCCTTGCCAGAGCACTTCGACCTATTACGGCCCGAATGAACATCGGAAGCGCCGAATACTCCGTCTTCGATCCACCGATGTACTCCCCTGTAATGCCAACATCCGTAAATATACGAATAGCGATTTTGGAGCTGGTCAGCGTGGAACCCGGTTCGTATATCGGGATGCTTATCGTCCCCTCCGAGCCGATGTCTTTCAGCTCGTGAGTGAACTCGGTAACTTCGACTTTCGTAACGATCGGCGCTTTCATTATTCACTCCTGTGATCCAATGTGAAGCGCACGTCGCAAGCTCACCGCAAGCCCATCGCAAGACGGAAGACGCTTCTCTGCGTGAACCTTAGTCGTGCCCCACAAAGTTGTGATCCGAGAGGTACATTGTCACCTCATCAATCCACTGGAACTACGTGTCCATTCCCGGCTGCGGCACTGGGTCAGAATTACTAAAGAGCTTCAAATGCGAATCACCCAAACGGAACCTCAGGATTGCGAGACGACGAAGCAATGAGCGACCCACTCGCTGATGTGCTGATAATTGGTGGAGGCGTCATCGGGTGCCTGACTGCATATCGACTCGCCAAATCTGGAATCAAGGTCACCGTTGTCGAAACAGACGGCGTGGCGAGCGGTGCATCTGGCACGTCTGGGGGATGGCTCACCCCGTACTCGCACAAGAACGATCCGTCGATGCTGGCGTTGTCTCCGAAAACACTTGAGCTTCACAAAGAATTAGCCAACACACTTCCCGAAGAAACGGGCATCGATCACGGCTTCGAAGAGACTCCGTACATGCGGTGCGCCCTTACGGAAGATGGCGCACGCGAACTACGGAGCTGGCAGGCCGATCGGGCGAGTGAAGGCGTCGATATGGAGTGGCTATCGCCATCGGACGCACGTGCCATGAATCCGTGGCTGTCGGCTGAGATCGTTGGGGCGTTGCTATCGAGAAACGAACCCACGCTCGATTCTTATCGATTAACACTTTCAGCGCTTCAAGCTGCGGAAAAATATGGAGCGACCGTTGTGTCAGGCCGGGTAACGGGTCTCGCTACCGACGGTGCACAGGACCGGGTTTCAGGTGTGAAGTTGGAAGATGGATCAACCGTCGGTGCTGGTGCCGTGCTTCTCTCGATGGGACCCTGGACCAGTGCTGCAGCCGATTGGATAGGGTCGCCACTTCCGATCACCCCGCAGCGTGGACAGATGGTCTATCTTGCCCCGCCGGACGATGCTGAGGGACCAGATGTCACGACCGGACTTTCTGCGCCCGAGATTCCCGGATCACTGATCAGGAAGCGTCTCACGGATACGACAGTAGGCGCCACCAAAGAGGACGTGGGCTTCGATCGCAGCACAACCACTGAGGCCAGAGACACGTTGCTCACCCAGATGGCAAAGCTATCGGATCGTGTACTCTCTGCTCGAATTTCCGGTCAGACAGCCTGTCTAAGACCAATCACGCCAGACGGAAAACCGTACGTCGGAAAAGCACCGAACTGGCAGAACGTATACGTTGCTGCGGGTCACGCGTCTGAAGGTATCCACTACGCTCCGGTCACAGCGCTCGCAATGTCAGGACTAATAACCAACTCAGATTCGACTGTCGATATTTCGGCATTAAATCCCAACCGCACGATCGATATCTAAGCAACTAACAAGGAGACCTCAGAATGACCGACCACCCGCATCCAACTCGCACCGATATCGACTCTTATCTGAAGGACCGAAATAATTGGGGTCGCTGGGGCGACAAGGGCGCAGCGGGTGCGATGAACCTGATCGACGATGCCAAGCGCATCAAAGCCGCATCGCTCGTGAAGACCGGGCGAAGTGTTTCGCTGAGTCGACCGTTCCCGGTCGAGCCGTCAGCGGAGAATCCACGACCTGCAGTACAGCACCTGATGAAGGGCGATCGACCGCACGGCGGAGGCGCTGCCACCGACTACTACGGCATCGCCTATCACGGCACCTCCACCACCCATATCGATGCGTTGTGCCACGTGTGGGACGAGAACGGCGGATGGGACGGCAAGCAACCCGAGGACAACATACTTTTCAGCGGTGTTCAGTACGGCACTGTCGATGAATGGTCGGACGGTATTCTGACCCGTGGTGTGCTTCTGGATGTTCCGAAACACCGGGGCGGTCAGCATGTGACCCTCGACACTCCAGTGCACGGCTGGGAGCTTGAGGAGATCGCAGCAGAGCAGGGCGTTACGATCGAACCGGGCGACGCCGTTTGTGTCTACAGCGGGCGTGAACAGTTCGCTGCCTCAAACGGTGGCGTGTGGACGCGTGGAGCGGAACGACCCGGTCTGCATGCATCGTGCCTGCCGTTCATCCGCGACAACGATATATCGCTGCTTGTGTGGGACATGATGGATGCCGCGCCAAACGAGTACGACGTGCCATGGCCGGTGCACGGGGCGATATTTGCTTACGGCGTTTCCCTTGTCGACAACTCGTTACTCGAACCACTGGCAAAAGTGTGCGCGGAGGAAGGCCGATACGAGTTCATGTTCTCCCTCAACCCGCTGGTTGTGATTGGCGGAACAGGATCTCCGGCAAACCCGATAGCGGTGTTCTAAATGCCCTAGGCGTTCTAATTGGCGTTTACGTCAACCACGCGACCTTCATCAGAAGATTGCCGAATCGCGTCGATCAGCACGTGGAGTTCGACCGCCGTGTCGAAGTCCGGGTAGTAGCTGTCTTCGCCATGAATACCCTTGCCGAACTGGTCGTACATCTGCCCAACGTTGAACGGTGCTCCCTTGGGAGTCTCCTCGCTCACGTAAGTGTGGCGCGCTGGAATCTCGATCTCGGTGAGATCGTTGGATCCCTGTGCGCCCTCGAGCTTCACCGAACCGACGTTAGTCGATCCTCCGAAGGTCGCTTTGAGCGTGCCATTACGGCCAAATATCTCCATGGTCAGGCCGTTGCCTGCCCACGGAATACTGGCGACGTGAACCGATGCGACCGCACCATTTTCGAGAGTGCCGTTGACGAGAATATTGTCGGGCGAGGTGACATCGACCATCGTGTCGGTGTCAGTCTCGTGCCACTGAGGCACCTGCGTCGTGAGCTTCGCTGAGACGCTTGCAAAATCCCCGGCTACGAAACGCAATGCATCGATAGCGTGTCCTGCTGAAATGGTGAGAGTGTTTGCGCCAAGCTCGACCTCTCGCTGCCATGTTCGACCTGAATCTCGGGTCAGTACTCCGCCGCCGATCTGGCGAAGCGAGCAGGAGAGAATCTCTCCCACGTAGCCCGAATCGACCAGCTCTTTCATGTGCAATATCGTCGGGTTGGCGCGGGACTGCAGACCCACGATTGTTCGAACACCCTTCTCGCGCGCCATCGCCGCAAGCTCTTTCGCTTCTTCGGTTGTGCGACCCAGTGGCCACTCGGTGAAGACGTGCTTCCCGGCGTTGATGGCGTCTCGGGTGATATCGAAGTGGGCAGGAACTCGAAGCACGACCGCCACGGCATCGATCTCGGGATGCTCGAGCATCTTGTGATAGTCGTCGAACGCCATACGCGCCCCGTATTGACGAGCCGATTCCTCAGCGGTTTCCATCCGGGTTGTACAAGCGGCAGTAAGTTCGAATTCGCTCGATGCAGGAACTGCAGGAAGGTGAGCCCGGTGAGCCCACCCCACGGTCGGGCTGGCACCAATGATTCCGAGTCGTATTTTGTCCGCCATGATTCACCTTCTCGTCTATCGCAAAATTGCCATTAGCTGTTGCCGTGCACTATACCGCTGTCTTAACTCAAAATTGCGTGACGAGCCGAATTAGTCTGAACACAGCGCTGTTGCCGCGATATTTCCGCATGCTTTGAGTACTGCGGCTTCTTCCGATGAGTCGTTGGTCAGAAGCACGAAAACGACTCCGGAAGCAGGATCGGCCCACGTAACGGTTCCGGTGGCTCCGAAGTGACCAAACGCACCCGCTGGCACCGCCGATCCGTACATCCAGCCACTGCCTGTTCGTTGAATCTTCCAGCCGAACCCCCACCCCTCGCGTAGCCGTGTTGGTTCAGATAAATTCGGCAGCGCGGTGATGTAATTGGTGAGCATCATGCGAACAGTCCCCGGTTCGAACACTTTTTCGCCTGACGATCCCGTTCCGCCATCTAACAGCGTTTGCATCAGGAGAGCAATATCCAGCGTGTTGGTGTGAACTCCGCCCCACGGCGAGCCAATGTCGCGCCAGTACGGACTGTTGTGATTCCAGCTACTTGTGTCTTCTACTTCGCTGCTAAACGCATCACCAGAACGCCACTCCGGATTAGTCATATTCGTTTTCGCAGCAACGGCCCTGTTTTTGTACTCAGAGCGCCACCCGAGATGCGTCGAATCCATGCCTGCGGGCTCGAACACAGCCTTCGCCAGATGGTCACGATAAGAAACACCTAATACTCGTTCTGCGATCTCGGCGAGCATCAGGATTCCTGAGCTCTGGTACTGGACGTCTGTGCCCGGTTGGAACAGCAGTTCCGAACCGCACGCCGCCGTCATGAAATCGCTAAGCGGCGCGTTGCGTCTTCGAAGATCGATGTTTCCTGGAACCATGTCCGATAGGCCGCTGGAGTGTGTGAGGAGATGGCGGAGAGTCACGCCATCTTTGCCGTTAGCTGCGAACTCGGGCACGTAGTCAGACACCGGGTCGTCGGCATCCACCAGTCCACGTTCAATGAGAAGAGCGAACCCGCTGGTGACCATTGGCTTACTGATCGAGGCGACATGAAACACATCGCTCGTATCGACAGACGGGGAGTTCAGGTCGAACTCCCGAGTACCGCCAGCCCAATCGAGCAACAGCTCACCACGCCGCTCAACCCGAACCGCAGCGGCGCTCATAACGCCCGCGTTAATTCTGGCTTCAAGTCGCTCGACAATTAGGTCCTGAAAATCGCTCATGTCTGCTCCGCTGTCGAAATGGTTGATAGGATCGGGCGAACCCTAGCAGTGAGTGCGCATGACCGAAAGTGATTCGATGTCCCCAGCCCCGTTAATTCTCCTACCTCCATCGGAAGGCAAAGCCTCTGGCGGAGAGGGACCGCCACTCGATTACGAGTCGCTATCGTTTGATGAACTGAACGCAACCCGGGCTTTAATGGCGAAATCGTTGGCTCAACTTAGCGGGAAGCCGAGGGTTGCGCAGAAAATCCTTGGTGTTAAAGGTGTTGCCCTGGAAACAGCAAGATCCGATAATGCCGGGCTTGTCGACGCCCCAACCCTGCCTGCGATCGAGCGATATACAGGCGTGATGTACGACGCTATCGACCACAAATCGCTCGGCAAAAACGCCAAAGCGTGTTTTGGCCAGAACACGATCATCATGTCGGGCCTGTTCGGCATCGTTCGCCCGTTCGACATGATTCCGACCTACAAACTGAGAATGGGCGTCAAGATACGCCAGAATAAAACCGGTGCGGCGATATGGAAGCCACTGGTCTCAAAATCCCTGGCAAAGACTGCTGAAAACGGTGTTATCTGGGATCTGCTGCCGAACGAGCACAGCGCAGCGTGGGATCCTTCGCTAGTGGCGTGCGACATTCGATTCACGGTCAAATTTCTTGAGGCAGGGCGGGATGGTCGACTGAAGACCGTGAGCCACTGGTCGAAGGCGCTAAAAGGAGCGCTTGTGCGGCTTATCGTCGAGAATCCCGATGCCGCTGGTTCGGCAGATTCGGCTATGGACTTGTTAACGGAATTTTCGCATCCAGAAGGCTACGAATATCACCCTCAGATGATGGCCGAAGTCGATGGTGCCACCGAAATCGTCTTTCTCAAAGCGGCCTGATTACAGTGTGATCAGTCGACGAACGAACTCCCCGTGCGCAATACGAAGATCATCAAGGATTGATTCTGACCGCCGAATCTGATCTACTGCGGCGCGGCTACACCGCGATGCGGATCACACCTGCCAGTCATACCCAAAGGAAGAATAAATCGTGTCGAAAGTGAATACGGTTCTTGGACCAAGAGATTCATCTGAACTGGGCTTCACGCTGTCCCACGAGCACATCCTGCTGTCGTCGGCAGGAATTCAGGACGTATTTCCTGAGTTCATCCCTCGAGATTTTGCGATAGAAGAGGGCATTCGCAAACTGAGCGAGGCGAAGGCCGAAGGCGTAGACACCATTGTCGATCTATCGACCATGGATCTTGGTAGAGACGTTCGGGTAATCGAGGCGGTCGCCAGAGGTAGCGGAGTGAACGCCATCGTAGCCACCGGAACATGGCGCGACGTCCCTCGGTCGTTCGCCGAATCGACCCCGGAGGACATCGCCCCGCTGTACGTCCGTGAAATCGAAGTCGGTATTCAGGGAACCGGAATAAAAGCGGGTGTGATCAAAATCGCCAATGAACCCGAGGTTAGTGAAACGGGCGAGAAGATCGTTCGGGCCGCAGCGCTAGCCAATAAAGCGACCGGTACACCGATCTATACGCACACGCTGGCGGCTAATCGGGTGGGTGATCGTCAGGTCGAGATATTCGAGGACGAGGGAGTCGATCTCAACCGAGTTTGCATCGGCCACAGCAACGATTCAACAGATATGGGTTACCTCACTGGTCTACTGGACAAGGGTGTCTGGTTGGGCCTCGACCGTTACCCGGGCCAGGGCGTAACGTGGCAGGAGCGGACCGAAGTGCTCCATAAGCTAATTCAAACCGGCTACGGCACCCGCTTGATGCTGAGCCACGACTGGAGCGTAGCGGCGACGATGATGTCGAAGGAGCGCATGGCAGAACGCCCTCTTACAAACCCCGACAACTACCTGTTCATCACTCGTAACGTGCTCCCAATGTTGCTTGAACTGGGTACGTCGCAGGATCAAGTGGACGATCTGATGATTAACAACCCACGGCACTACTGGGAAGGCTAGAGCAGGGGGATGGACGAACGGATCAGCAGTGCGCTGCAGGGTAAAGAAGTCGTGATCGACATCACCACGGCACGGCTCATCACCGATATTGAAGAACGGCGCTCCGTGATGTCTGCTCCCGAAACAGGGTGGTACCGGGAGTTCGTTGATGGCGACATAGATCGCCTCTTGACCGGAAGCCCGATGGTCGAAGTGACGTTCGACAGTTAGTCGAAATCGGCTTATACGTCTTTTAATAACTCCATCGCATTGGTTTCGAGCACGGCCGATGTGATTCTGGGCAAAATCGTCGGAGCGAGATCGTGCGCTGGTGGATGATTTCGACTTGTGAGAGCCACCGGAGCAGCCAGCCTTACAAGCAAGCCATATCGGACATCGTTCCAGAGTGTTTCACGGGAGAGATCAGTAACTCCGAGAGAACGCATTTCCTCAAGATATAAGTCGAGAATTTCCGGAATTCGATGATGCTCCTCGATCCGAAGGCTGTACGCAACGATAACCGCTAGTTCGATTCCTATGGATCCTCGGGCTAAAAGACTCCAATCAAAAAACACTGGTGGTAGGGAGAGATCTTTTGGTAACGACAGATTTTTAGCAGCTACGTCGTAGTGACACAGCGTGCGATTGGACGAAAATCCAGCCCGAATCGAGTCCAACCATTGATTGCCCGATTGGAAATATTTGATGAGATCAGGGTGGACATGCTCTCCGTACTGCTCCATGAATCGACCGAAGTCGTACGCGCCTGATTTGAACAATTTTGCCCCGGCATCGAATACCTCTTCGAAAGTTCGTGCTGTGTCTAAATTGGCAAGTTCATCGGTATTCCACCACTTGGCGTGCATGGCCGCGAGCGCAAGAACGATTCGAGTGAGATCGGCAGTCGGAAGGTAAGTTTCAATCGTTCCAATCGTGCCGCTATCAAGCTTCTCTTGAACGATTAACGTGAGTTGCTTTTCTGAATCGAACTCGGCCACGTAAGTATTGGGTGAGGTAACACCAGCGATCGGTGCAATATCTCTGTAGAAATTTATTTCGGTATGACTCCCTCGAACTGCTTGAGGCGAACCACCGGCATCTCTGAGCTTTGCGATCAAAGACATCTGTACGCCCGCGTTAAGTTCACCATCTATCTGATAGACCGATGCGCTCATCCCATCGAGCGCCCCGTGGGGGATG
>Ga0114999_10000341_pt1 | contig 69122 bp, 62 predicted proteins | sample ArcticOcean_MG_C_3_FD_89820 | JGI IMG/M metagenome (GOLD analysis project Ga0114999, IMG submission 89820) | Marine microbial communities from western Arctic Ocean - ArcticOcean_MG_CB8_126 | ecosystem: Environmental > Aquatic > Marine > Oceanic | place: Arctic Ocean: Canada Basin | collected...
AAAAGGCAAGCGCCATCATCACGAGACAGGTGAGCACGAGCATGGGCCAATGATAGATACCAACCATGATCTCTCGTACGGCCACACTTACATTTGCTATGGGAATCAATACAACAAATGAGTTCAGGGATATCGCGGGTAAAAATGCAGATGCAGCAAGTATGCAGAGACTAAAAAATACGGGGAGATAATACAATTGGGTTTCTTTATAGGATTTTGCAAAGGCAGAAACCATTAATAGTATGGAGGAAATAACTATAGCAACGGGGATGTACAGGATAAAAACGGTGAGTAATGCCAGCGGCGGTAACGATCCTGAGATTCCCTCCGGAAGATCTATATATCCCAGCGTGATATAGAACAACAGGTTCGCAACCTGAATGAAAACAATCCCCAAGGCGACGATCAGAATCGTCATCTGTTTTGCAGCGATAATCTCAATGTGCCGGACAGAGGTCGTTAAGAGTGTTTCCAAAGAACCTCTTTCTTTTTCTCCAGCAATGCTGTCCATCGCCACGATGGTTGCCCCTGAGAGGGTAAAAATAATGAGTAGTATGGGTAAAAACCGTCCAAAGTTCGATCCCGCTACTTGCTCCAAAGTCGCCAGATCCTGATTGAGGACGAAAAATACATTTTCAGATGGCTCTGTAAAACCCCGTAGTTTAAGCATTTCCTGACGGTCTAAGTTCCTCGCATCCAACATCATATTCCTCAGACGTCTTGCTCCGGAATTCGATGCGTCTCTGTTCCCCATATAGTAAAAAGATATAACAGGTACCCCGGGATATCTTGCCGTTATGACACTATGATCGGGTGGTTCAACAGATTCTTCCGGAGGCCTATCTTCCTGAGGCCTATCTTCCTGAGTAATAGTTGCTGCTTCAAGTGCGTCTGCTTTTATGCCATCTTCAGCCTGAATAAAAAAGTGGATATCGCTAACTTGAAGACTTGAATCGGGATTGGTAACCTTAACCTCAGAATAGCTATATAATCGAGCATCTCTTTGGATGGCCCGTAACGCTAGTCCTCGATTAACCAAAGCGCGAACAGAGTCGGCATAGGCCCCTTCGACCGAGTAAGTATAGTTCGTTTTCACAAGCTTCTCTTTACGCCACTCTCCCATAAATTTTATCCCAAATAAAATGAGAGGAGCCATAATAAGGGGTAAAATGAAAGCCAGAACAACGGTTCGTCGATCTCGCATCAAAAGGCGGAACTCATGAGCAATGAGAAGTCTTATCGTTTGCCAATTCATGAAAGATCCTTAACAAAATGAATAAATATATCTTCCAGATACCGTTCAGCCGTTGCCAATCTTAAATTGTCGAGCGTATCGCAGGCCAGAATTCGACCTTTATGTATAATAGCAATGCGATCACAGAGTTTCTCAGCTTCACTCATGATATGCGTTGAGAAGATAATGGTTTTACCTTGTGCTTTTAAATCCTGGATGATGTCCTGCATTTCAATCGCATTTAAAACATCTAATCCTACGGTTGGCTCATCGAATATTAAAATGGGGGGATCATGAGCAATCGTCCTTGCGATGGCGACTTTCTGTTTCATACCTGACGATAGTTTATCCACCCGCGCATCGGCATAAGCGCCAATATTAAATTGATCAATTAAATGATTCACCCGTTCTTTTACTTTTTCAGCAGAATATTTATTTATCCGCATGAAAAACTCTATTGTTTCCCGTGCGGTGAGTCGCGGATAGAGTGCCGTTGTGGCTGAATAAAACCCAAGGTGTTGTCTCACTTGTAATGCGTCATCCACAACATGATAACCCATAATTCGAGCGGTCCCGGACGTGGGTTTCATGATGGTTGCCAACATCCGAAGTGTCGTGGTTTTTCCGGCACCATTCGCACCCAATAATCCAAATATTTCTCCAACCGCACAAGAAAAGTTTATGCCTTGTACGGCACGGACTTCACCGCGAGAATCATCAAAATATGTTTTTTTCAGTTGCTCAACTATTACGGGTTCTGTCATTGTTCCTTATCCTTTTTTACACCCCGGCGTAACAAGCGTTTCTTTATAAACACCCCAAGACTCCCTTCAAAATTCCCCACCATCACATCTTCATATTTCAAAATCGCCGTGGCAAGCCAGAGCATAAGGCCAACCCCAAGACATTGTATAAGCACGGTGATCCCAATTTGTGGCCAATGATATATACCAGCAATGGTCTCTCTGAACAGTAAACATACATTGACAATAGGAACCGTAGCCAACGCCATCGTGAAGTCGATGCCGGGAATTTGAAGAAAAACACCTGGAAGAACCATGAGGGTGATAAAAGGACTCACCATTGATTGCGCTTCTTTAAATGTCTTTGCAAATGTCGCCATAATCATCATAAAAGCCCCGACCATCAAGGCCAGGAGGAGGGTAACAATGATGATTAAAGGGAGCGCAATAAATGGAAAGGAGAACGAAACATCATCAATATTATCACCAAGCAACGGGGCCAATATGGATCGCATGGATAGGGTGATGGCGAAAAAGTTCAGCAACCCGGCCATGGTGGACATGGTCACCACATAGGCATATTTTGAAATCAGGATATTTACTCGATCTGTCCCAACCGACAGCATCGTTTCCCAAGTGGATCTTTCTCGTTCACCCGCAGTTGCATCGAGGGCTGGGTACATACCACCAATGGCAACCATAACGATAAGCAGCATGGGGACCATCATCCCCAGAATAAATCGACCCATCTCGTTCTGAGAGGCCATGTTTTTTTGTACAATCCATACTTTCTGATAGGCTGCATTTGTTAAGCCGAGATCTATGGCTATGTGTTCAAAATACTCGGTCTTATAGGTATTGATCAGATTTTCGATCCGGTCTTTCGCAAGTTTGCTTCTATCTTTTGAGGAGTCAAAGGTAAATGCAATTAAGAAATTATCCTCAAAATTTGTATCCGGGCGTAATTCGACATACAGATCAATTTCATCTGATTTTATTGCCTCAATTGGATTAGCAACGGTTATAATCTCAGTCCGTTCTTCAGAAATTATACGAGATTCTAAAGCCCGTCCTGTTTCGTTGGTTTGATGTATCATTATCCGTGAAGTAAAGGCCTCAGTCTGCCCGATCACAAAGGACATGCCTGTGTACATTAACCAGAATAAGATGGGATACATGAAAATGGGCATCAAGATAACATTTAATACAATGTATCTCTCACGTAGAGCCATTCGAATTTCACGTAAATAAAGTAAGCGGATGTCAGATAAAGAGATCATATGATTGGATTCAAGAATTCAGTTAATCTGAAAAGAGACAAAAAGTAGGCCTGGACGATATATTCATTTAAACTAAGGTGGCCTCTAAGGAAATCATAGGCTGGGTATTGGCCTTTCATTGTTTGGTTTACCAATCACCGTGCCAATTACGACACCTGCCCTTATTTCCTCTTGATTGAATGTTTATTAACGGCCTGGATGACCAATTAAAATATCATGATGTAATGGCCCCCCTGGTAGAATTATGGTTTTGGGGGTTGATCCTCATCCGACATAAACGCATCAAACTTGTCAACCACCTTTGATGGAACCGTTTCCAATTTCTCCATAATGGTTTTTCTATCACCCGTTCCAGCACCTATCCGGTATACTGGCCCTGTGGGCATAGCGATATCCGCCCTGACTTTTCCCTCGGCGTTATATATTCTAATGGTTTCGCCATTTTCAATTACCGCAATTACAGCCTTAGGCTCGCCCAAATCGTTCACAACAACAATTTTCTTCGCCGTAATCTCGTCAAAAGATCCATTCCTGATTTGTGGGGCTGCAGCTATTATAACTATACCTGCTACAGTAAAAATAAGACTTGTAATAATCAGTTTTTGTGTACGTATAGTCTTCCCAAGCCTAGTATTCAAGTCTTCAATACTATTTTCGGTTTTCATAGTATAATTCCTTTATTTTAATACGCTCATCTGATATGTGTAATCCGGCAGTAATTCCTAGGGATCAAGGGTTGATGGATTTGTTTGGCAGTTGGTGATACGTGCTTTTTCGAGCATATACTCTTCCACAAGACAGGCCTCCTTGACATTATGTAAAGTCTGATTTACAAATAAAGTTATGATGTTTTTACATAATGGCAACTTGTGTTGACGCTTGTTATTTTCACCAGTAAGAATTAAAGTTATTCGAATGGGTAAAAAATCTATATGTGAATAGGTATTATCCAAAGTTTAGTTGGGCCCAGTGATCAGGTGACCTGACGACTTCATCCAGGCGAGACACACTCCGCGCCAGATGACCGTTTTCGTTCCTTAGCGTAGATTGAGTGGCATCCTGATATCTCCAATCCATACTCCATCTGATATGGTCAGAATGATTTGGTAGGCCCTGATGATAGAGCATATTATGGAAGAGGACGATATCTCCCGGATTTAATTCTATCGATACAGCTCGGTGTTTATAGGGGGCCAAATCTTCTTGAGCAATTTCCAGATAAAATTCTTTACTGTCATGCTGGGCTAACCCAATAGTATGAGTTCCAGGAATGAACTGCATACACCCATTCTCTTCTGTAGCCGGCACCAGAGGCGCCCAGACATTTACCATTCGTAGAATTTCCACATGATTATCAGGGTGCCCTGACTTTAGATGGGCATTATGCGTGTATCCTCCATCCTGATGCCATAGAACCAGGGTAGGTGCATGGTCTCGTAATTTTGGTCGGATGGAATAATTAGGATATAATCGAATTTCATTTCCTAAAATGGTCGATATATGATCGAGTAACAAAGGTGAGAAAAACACATCAAATAAACCTGGAAGGTGCAATTCTTTTCTGAAAATCGATGGCGCTACGTCCTCGGTTGCTGCTTCACAGAGACTTGATAGTCGTTTGTCGAAGGACTGATCAGAATATCTGTCTGGAATTAATCGGCGCTCAATGAGGTTTTCTGCAAATTGGTCAACCAAATCTTCCGCTGATTTAATTGCTGCGGTTATCACATGTTTTGGAAAAAAGGCCGGAATAATAACATAGCCGTCATTTTCGAATTGAGTCACGAAATCCATATTAAGATACCTTAGTTATTAATTTATTAATCCATGTTCCTTGGCGAATTATCCAGGTGAAATCCCAAATCCAACGTCTATTGACGTTGCTTATTGGAAATTTGGAAATCACTCTATTCTTTTACGTTTTTATCGCTTACGCACTCCTTCCCTCAATAAAAATTCAATCTGGCCATTTAAACTGCGTAATTCATCTTGTGACCATTCATTGAGATCGTTCCACAATTGGGTATTAATCCGGAGTAAGATTGATTTTTTTATCCGGCATAGCAGCAGACCTTGTTGATATATACACCAAGAACTTACCTTAAATACAAAATTACTGGCAATCTATTTAGTATATAAAGATTCTGGAGATTGAATCACGCCACATCCCGAACATGCCTTCGTAAAACATATCAACATGGGCTTACTCACCTGTTGTTTCATTTCTTTTTGACCGAAAACACCTCGTTTGGTCGATGGATTTCAAAAAGGTTTCTGGATCCACAGCCTCGTGCCAAGTGAAACCGTATAAAATAGCATGAGAAATATATAATGATGCAAAAGCCAGAAGCTCAGCCATCGTCATCAAGTCAGAGGAGGATGGTCTTGTAAGAATTACAAATAAATCTTTAGAAAGGGGCAATCTTGGGCTACGAAGATAACTTATAGTGTGATAATAACGACGGTCATATCATCTTTTTGAGGGGCATTTGCCAAAAACGCTGTAACTGAATGAAAGACAGCATTTTTCATCTCATCGGGTGTTTGGTTTAAGTGGGTTCTCAAACATGATTCCAAACGATCATATCCAAATTGATCCTTTTGCTTGTTCTCTGCCTCTACTATACCATCCTAATACATAAATAGCTGATCCCCGTGTTCCCAGGATTCTTCGAAAACTTCATGCTCAATATCTGGCAAAACACCAATGGGATAGGAGGTGGTATTGAGGGGTACCAGGGTATCTGAGCGATGTTTATAAAGCAACGGAGGATTTTGGCCTGCGTTTAAGTAGGATAGGGTTTTGTTCTGCTGATTTACCAGAATATAACAGCCCGTCATAAAAATCCATTCCGGGCCTGACGGATAGATAATTCGATTCAATGCGGTCATCACGGCATCGGGTGAAGGATCATTGTCGAGTTGGGTGACCATACAACTTTTTGCCATGGCGACGATAAGACCACAACAAAATCCATGGCCGGAAACATCTCCCATAAACAGAGCTACACGATCCTCATATAGAGAGATATGATCGTAATAATCCCCCCCAACCGTGGCGGCGGGGACACAAGTGCCTGCGATCTGCATATCATTTAGAGTAAGAGCACCTGAAGGGAACATGGCATTCTGGATTTCACTCGCCCGACGGACATCCTGTTTTACCTGCTCCTGGGCCCGTATGGCCTTTACCTGTTGATCAAGGTCCATCCGGATTTTCTTCACGAGAATGAAATATAACCCAAGCATAACTTCCGGGTAGAGTTGCAAAACTTTTTCAAAATCACGGCGTGATAATTTAAGAACGAGCACATCGTTATCAGCGACAATGGTCGCACTTCTGGGCTCATCATCAAGCAAGGCCATTTCTCCTACCCATTCACCACTTTGGAGCCGTAAGACTTCAATCTCATCTTTAAGAATGACCACACGCCCTTCGACAATTAAATAGACCGCATCTCCCTATTCACCTTCCCGAAACAAGACTTCGCCAGGCTGGATCCGCATATCTATAATCAAGCCAGCAACCATATTTCGAAGATCACTCGACGCTTCGTTGAAAAATCTTGACACACGGAGATATTTTATTTTTTGTTCGAGGTTACTCATTCAGATCCATCCTCAGGTGTCTATCAAGAAATTCAAACGTCCCTTTGCCATGAATAGTATGGGGACCATCAAATATCTCCAGATCCGTTTTATCTCCTATCCCCAATTTAACATAATGGCGTTTTGTCCTGGCATATTCATAAGCAACCCATTCGTCCGGGGCCACGCCATCGTCGTGCCCGCGTTCGACCATAAAAGGCCTGGGGCAGATCAACCAACTCATTTCGGCATAATTAAATGTATTCGCCAGATTATGTTCCGGCATATCATATTCGCCGCTGATCAAATAGCTGTATCCATGTCTCGTTGACATGTTTTTCCATATCCATTCATTATAATCGGCTGAGCAGATGGACAAACAATACTGATCTAATATGGCCGGAATTCGCATGGCGGTTTTGCCCCCATAACTGAGGCCATAGAAGGCCATTTGCTCTTCATCTACATATGGAAGAGCCGACAACCATCTCAGGCTCTGTTCATGCTGCCTCACTATTACGCCATATAAAGAATGTTTAAGCGGGTGGGATTTTCTCAGGATCTCCCGAAATGTATTTTCGCCGATATGGGGATTCTGCGGGGCATAGGTGATATATCCTTTTTCGGCAAGCTGGCAAGCGAATCGATGATAAGCAGCATGGTCAATGTCTGGATCAGCGACGTCCTGAGGTCTGCCCTCAAGGCCATGCTGACAAACGATGACGGGACGCTTTTCATTTGGTTTAATTCCATGGGGAATGAGAAGGATGCCATAAGCAAAAACCTCATCGTAAACATCCATCACAATTTCATATCCAACAAAATCTTCGGTTTCATATATCTTCCTTGAACTCGGATTTAAATCATCGGTGGGGGGCGGTAATTTTCCGATGATTTCCTCCCAAAAATACGCTCTCATAGTATGACAACTTTCTTCCCAGGTTGAGCTATTCGCCCTATCTATATTTCTCCAGAATTCTTCCCTATTAAACTCAGATTCATTCATTAAATGCTGCGTGTATTGCATGAGCTGTCCGAACTGGCTTGTATGACGCTTTTCAGGATTTAGAGGATAATTTGGTTCAATCCTATCATCCAATTCAGTCATCTCATGAAGAGAGGAGATTTCTCGAAGAAGGGTTTGGATTGTTTCCGTACAAAAAGGTTGGCCTTTTCCCTGGCCAGATATTATATGGAAAAGGAAACCATGTAGATTATCTGCTTCCAGCCGCGTCCTAGTTTTGTTATACGTGTTTATTCGGTCAGCAAGGGCTGGGGTTTCCAGTTTACCAGGGGCAGCACCAGCACGACCTTCACGTCGTGGGGGTGGACCTTTAATCTGTGGATGGCCACAAGATTCGATGATCAGTGTTCGCGGGGCAATTAATTCTGCGATGAGGGAATCATCAAACTCAGTAAGCATACCCCAGACATTCCGATAAATCGGCTCCTCCGGTAGGACCTTTCGATCTGAAAAGTAGCCTGAAACAAGGGTAATATCGACATGTTGATCCAATGCTCCTGCGTAGAGGGCGAGCATGCCCCCCTCACCATATCCGGCCACAACGGTTGGGCGAAGTGACGCCCGGGTATTCGTGAGCCAGTTTCGGGCAGCCCATATTTTCTCGAGCTCAAAACCGATAATATATCGACCCACTTCATAAGCGGCTCGATAGATAAATTCACGGTGGGGCTGATTGGTCATCCGAATGCCCCGGATACCTGAATGGGTATCATCGCGATTTATCAACGTAGGTACAATGATTCTACACCCTTGCTGCGCGAGTTTTTGAATCCATCTCTTTTTCTTCGGAATTTCATGGTTTAGCCCAGCGAGATCTTCAGGCCATTCATCACAATCAGGTAAAGCGATAACATCTGCGATGGGTGTGCCCATGGGCTCGATAAGAAGGCCTTCCCCATCCAAGTGTGGATTAACCGTCCATTGTACCGATTTTATCGTATATGCGTCCGATTGTGCTAACGGGGATCGATCTTTTACCGTCGCCGGTATGATTTCAAGCAAATCAGGGACTGAATCCGGCCATTCGACGGCGAGTATGTTTTTAAGCTTTGTTCTTTTATCCATCATGTAATCATCACGCGATTTGATTACATGTCCTTGAGTGAACCTACGTTGATCTCTATCTTTTGAAGCTTTCAACATCAGGCCCTGAAAATAAACATCAATGCCTGAAACCATGGCCTTGGCAAGATCACCCTCGTAGGTAAGCGCCTCTGTTCCAGGGTGCGTTTCCGGGGTATCAGATTTCATCCGTGATTTTCTCATCAACGATGTGCAATAGGGTCCACGCCAATCCATCGCTCATCAACAGCTTCTGACGCTAATTGATATCGTGAATCAGAGGTCAGTCGAATACGGTTTACAGGAGAACAATTATCCAGAGAACAATGGAGGGTGAACATGGTAAACACCAGTAAATCACCCTGTTTGAAATCTGTCGTAAGCCATCGACCACCATACTTTTTCTGCACTGCAACTGGATCCTTACTCAGCCAGCCCACATTTTTATCTCGATCTACATCCTTTTTACCATAGGTGTTTCGAAGGTCTTCCAACTTATGAGAGTTTTCTAAAATCATTAATGCGCCTTCAGTTAAAGGGACATCCCCAATAGGAATCCAGGCTGTATACAGGTTCTGGGTCCCACGCCCCATGTAAATAACATCATAATGACATCCCGTGACCCCGCCCATATGCACCGTACGTAACCATAGATAATCGAACGCACGAATCGGGCCACCTAAAAACTGCTCAAAGAAAGATATGATACGCCCTTCGTGACACAACCTACGATAGGCTTTTCCCGTTCGTAGATCCTTCATGAATGCTTTAATATCAATATTCTTACGGGTTGTAGTACCAGAGTCTATGGCTTCTATTGTTGGATAAAGCGGATCTATTTCACCAATAGCATCCAACTTTGATACAATCTCCAATCGGGCTTCAGAAATAATATCATGATCTAATATATCACGAAAAAAAATATATCCATTTTTTGCGATTCGATCTTGGAGACTGTTGGAATCCTCCAAGATATCATTGGATGATGTAAGAAAACCAAATTTATCCGAACTGGTATCAATTCTGTGACCGTGTGAAGTTAGCGGTACGGTGGGCACGATAATATCTCCATATTAATGATGGTTGATCATTTCGTTGCGTGTTTATTCTGATCACCCTTGGCCGGACCAAATATATCCTCGCCATCCTCGGAAATCACAGTGGGGTGATATAGCGTGTCTTCTGCATTAATGATTTTACCTGTGTGAGGCATAGAATACAAGTTGCCAGTACTTTCTGGCGCATGATGAGCATACATATCCTTCAGCTGACCATCGCGCACCAGGCGATCTTGTTCCGCGTCATTAAAATCGATCGATTCGTCGGCATATTTCGATAAAAATGATAGTGCCTCCACATCGTCCTCTGATTTTTCCATTTCTATCAAATTGTGTTGCTCACCGGGATCATTTTTTACATTGAAAAATAGAGGCGGCGCATTTCGGAATCGAATATATTTATAGTCTTTCCAGCGGATAGATCGAAACTCTGTGCCTTGCCCCCACCTTGGCATCAGATTATCGGAATAGATGGGACGATCCTCCAAGGGCGCATGAGTTTTGATTGTATCGGAGAGATCGATCCCATCCAGCCCTTCTGGTATGGGTGTATCCGCCAGGGAACATAAGGTGGGAAACAGGTCAATCAATCCAACGGGGGTATTACATTCGTAGGCATGGATGCCCCCTTGCCGATGTTCAGGTAAAGAGATAATGAGAGGGACTCTTGTGCACCCTTCATACCAACCATTCTTCCACCACACCCCATGTTCCCCGGCCATTTCACCATGATCACTCGTATAAACGATGATCGTATTATCAAGAAGCCGGCTGCCTTCCAACCGAAGGAATAGATCGCTTATCACCTCATCGAGATAAGCCACACACGCAAAATAAGCCGCCCGTGCCCGCATATTTTCATCGTCATCAATTTCGTCTACGTGAAAACCTTTTCGCATCCCAACGCTCATGGGATGATCATAGGCATCTCCTGTATCAGCCACCCTTGGTTTGGTTACGCCATCGGGCCAATATTGATCCACAAATCTGGCTGGGGCTGTTAAGGGAAAATGTGGACGACTGAAGGAGGCGCAAACAAACCAGGGTTTATCCGGCTGCGCGGCGTGGTGTTCTCGTATGAAGGACACCGTTTCCTGTGAGACAATCTGATCCTGCAACAAGGACTCAGGAATCGATGTTTCTCCGACCACTTTGGTCCGACTTTGAATCGGATCATGGCCATTGGGCTCAGGATATAATTCGGACTGATGGCCCGCCTTACCTGTAAGATCACCGTACGGACGATGATTAAAACCAACAAATTGCTGGGTCCCCCCAAGATGCATTTTACCGACAAGACAGGTCTCATAACCGCTATCCCGTAAAGTGCCGGGCAGGGTTGGCAACTCTGGTCTTAGAACACTGGTATTTGACCACGCACCGGCCCGCCTGGCTTCTCGACCGGTTAAGAGACATAAGCGAGAAGGCGTACAAAGCGGCATCTGACAATAGGCATCCGTAAAAACAGTACTGTGGCTGGCTAATCGGTCGAAAGTGGGGGTCTCCACGGGCTCACCCCATTTTTCTTCTGGGACATGTCCCATCCACCGATGGCTGTGTTCATCACTCAACAAAAATAGAATATTCGGACGCGACATACCTACTCCTTTACCATCTATGAGATGGTGTTCAACCATCCTTCAATGGTATACATTGGATCGCCAATCTCATCTTCAGTCAAACAGGCCAATGCCTCTCTGGGAACAGGGATAATATCCATATCGGGCAACGTACAGCCTCTATCATGAAGATCTGTTCCGTATAATTTCTCTAATCGGATATGATGTTTATCACACCAGACCCCGCCATTAATAGGAGGGATTGCTTTTATTTTTTCTAATGACCAACCGGGGGTTCCAAGATATCTATTTATCCATTCGAGAGCAATGGGGTAGCCGTGATAGGGCCTATGGCCCCCGTTATTTTCGAACCAGTAATCGATTCGACTTAAATTGGTTTTCTTATCCCAAAACACGGATTTTAATCGATCGATTAATTGACGCGTCTTTTTCCAGAGGTGCCCATCTCCTTCTTTATCAATCACCACATCTGCATCACCATTCAAGACAAGTACAGCGCAATGAGGTTGTGCTAGAGAGATATAATCTTCCCACGTACAAATTGCTCTGAGCCTTTGATTCGGGATTCTTGTACAAAATTTTCCATAGGTCAACAAACTGTCATCAAAAGTCCAACCAGAGACTAGGGCGAGTTTCACCCGTTCATCCAATGCCATAACCCAACCCGATTTGGCACCGCCAAGAGAATTCCCGGCCACCCCTATTTTATCAGAATCGATATCGACTCGGCTACATAGAAAATCTATGCCTCGTAAAGTGTCATAGACCAATTTACCCATAATCAGGCGACCCGCCTGGTCTGCCTGCAAATGTACGTGTTCTGGATCATGAGCCCGTGTACCCAGCCAGCCTTTGATATGTCGCTCTTCTTCACCAATCGGGTCCAGGACCAGCGTGGCGACCCCTAGTTTTGCATATAGTTGAGGTACATACGTATATTGCCAATGACTTTTACTTCCACCATGGCCGCATGTGATTACGATAGCAGGCATAGGCTTTTGAGGATTCTTCGGGCGATAGAGTACTGCTGGCACCTTCGATCCAGGTTCACTGGTCCAGATCCATTTTTCGACAAGGATATCGCCCCAATCCAGTGTCCCTCGACTTTGAGCATCCAGGTCACACCGATCATGAGGAAAGCCCAACATGGAATTAATTTTTTTCAATAAAACAGATTGATTTGCAGTCATAAGGGGAAGAGTGGATAAATAAAGCTCATTGAATGATTCAAATAACAATTTTATACATATTTCTGGGCGACAAGCAGGATCAACATCATTTTTTGTGAAACGGATGAAAGGGGTTGTAACACGTTATGGAGATCCTCATATTAAAACAATATATATTTTAAATAAAGGATCAAAATAAAAAGGAGGTTCCATGAACGCCCGACGTGATTTATTGATTCATTTCCTTGCGGGATTGGCCTATCGAACTCAAAAAGCGTTGCGAGGGGCTCCTCTGGATTTTGGATCTTTTGAGGCAGGCGCGGACATCAGATCTCCGAGCGCATTAGTTTGCCATATGACCAGCGTCCTTGGTTATGCACGGACGTATTTTATTGGGGGGCCTATCGCCCAGAACCGTTACCATGCGTACAGGATCAAGTTCGTAGATTTCACGAGATGATTGAAGACCTGGCGGGACATTTACATAATAATACCACTTTAACGGGCATTTCATTTGAGCAATTGTTACAAGGCCCGTTTTCAGATGCCCTGACCCACGCGGACAGCTTGCCATGCTCCTTCGGTTTGCAGGTAATCCAGAGCCGCCAGAGAATTTCGTTGAGTCAGACATTAGTCCAGATCGCCTTGATATAGAGCAACGAAACCCGGTCAGTCCTGATCCGGATTGGCCCGAAGCTCCGGAGGGATCGAAAAACCAGATACCGGGGCGTAGTAACGGGTAAAAAAGTCAAATTTGACATTTAAAATGTTATGCCTGGAGTAGACATAAAATGCCTCAATCAAAAATAGACCAGAGTCGGGTCACACATTGGAAAGACATGAACTACGCCTCCCTTGATGAAATCGAACGGGATTTACGTTTTCATCCAAGCCAGGTCATAAACCCAAACAAGCTTACTTCTGATCAGATATCGCAATATAATACCAATGGATATCTTACTGGGATCCGAATCTTTAATGCTGATCAGGCCAGGGAAAATCGGAGCTATTTTGACGCGCTGCTGACTAAGGCGCTCTCAGAGGGTAAAGACAGTTATTCAATTTCAACAGCCCATCGAAAATATCGCGGGGTTTTTAATCTGGCGACCAATTCAAAGATACTGGACTATGTATCTGATATTCTGGGCGATCATTTCGTATTATGGGGATCACATTTTTTTTGTAAAATTCCCGGTGATGGGAAAACTGTTTCCTGGCATCAGGATGCCTCGTATTGGCCTATGACGCCCTCCAAGACGGTCACCATCTGGTTGGCGATCGATGATTCTGATCGGTACAATGCCTGTATGCGTGTTATCCCCACATCTCATATGAAAGGACATCTCACCTGGCGACCAAGTGAGCAGGATGAAAATAATGTACTATATCAAACGGTTGAGCAGGCAGAGTCTTTTGGTGAATCTCCGGTAGATCTCGTTTTAAAGTCTGGGGAAATTTCTATGCATAGTGATCTCATATTGCATGGCTCTGACCGGAATAATTCAGATCGTCGACGATGCGGCTTAACCTTGCGATATGCGGCCGTTGACGTGATGGCCTATATGGGATGGCACGAAAAGGGGGTTGTCTGTCGCGGGGTTGACCAAAACGGCAATTGGGCTAATTACCCCCCTCCCGAAGTAGGATAGGGATCTATAATGGTATAAAAAAAGAGGTGTCACTCAGTTCATGAAACCTCTTTTTTCAGTACGTCTTACTTGTCCGGTTGTGCCACATATCTCAAATAGGGCTTTACCCGTCTGATATCCGAATAGGTTTTTGCAGCATCTTCATCGGAAACAGCGGGAACGATGATCACGTCATCGCCCGCTTTCCAATTCACCGGGGTCGCCAATTTGTGTTTCGCAGTCAATTGAAGGGAATCGATCACCCGTAATATTTCATCGAAATTCCGTCCGGTAGATGCCGGATACGTCAACATCAGCTTTACTTTTTTATCAGGTCCAATAACAAAAACAGATCGCACCGTCATTTTATCATTGGCGTTTGGATGAATCATATCATAGAGTTCAGCTACATTTCGATCAGCATCTGCAATGATCGGATAGGTCACCGTGGTGTGCTGTGTTTCGTTGATATCGTTGATCCAACCATGATGTGAAGCAATCTCATCGACACTTACGGCCAACACCTTCACATTTCTCTTTTCAAACTCTCCAAGAATCTTGGACATATACCCGAGTTCTGTGGTGCAAACGGGTGTATAATCTGCCGGATGAGAAAAAAGTATCCCCCAACCATCACCAAGCCATTCGTGGAAATCGATAGTGCCAGCTGTCGTTTCTGCAGTAAAATTAGGAGCTTCATCCATAAGTCTTAATGCCACTCGGACCTCCGAAGAAAATAAATCTGTGAGTAAAAAATTGATTAATATCTTTGCGGAAAAATAATATACCTAAATCAGGCCAACGATGAAAACGAATTACATCATCTTCCCTAAAGAAATAAGAACACCAGTTTAGTGTGCTGCTATCGTGTACACCACATTAATCCACGCCGGATGATCTCGGTGGCTTCCTTGACTTCAAAATCACTCGCCACATGTCCCAGGGTGCAATGGAACACTTTACCATCACCCCAATGCCTTTTCCACACGACCGGCATGACGCAGTCTTTGATCCAGGCATCATGATCCCCACTACATGTGGTTGTAGCCAATACTTCGTTGGACGGGTCCACATGCATATAATATTGCTCTGAATGCATGGAAAAATCATCCAGCCCTGCAGTTATCGGGTCATCATGATTTGTAATGTTTACCTCATAATCAATAATCCCACCTGGGTGTGCGACCCACTGTCCACCCACCATGTATTGGTAACTGGTATTATTTCGAAAGGCGTCAGCCTGACCACCGTGCCATCCGCCAAATCCTGTTCCCGCAGCTATCGTTTTAAGTAACGCTTTTTCCTGATCACCGGAAATGGTGCTCATGGTGACGGTCTGGACAATCAGATCGTAGGTCGGCATCAAATCGGCATCCAGATATGCATCGAGCGTGTTACTTTGTGTGATGTCATATCCTTCGGCTTCAAGAATTGGGATAAAAACATCCTGTGTCTGCTTGGGTTCATGTCCTTCCCATCCCCCCCACACGAATAATGCTTTCGGCATGTAAAGCTCCTTTTATAAAACGTAAATATCGTAAAATAAATCAGGGGCCAATATACATTTTTGTGGCCCTTATGCAATGGCTATTGATTAATTAGTTCTCCCACCGACTGGGATTTAGACCCGGGGCGTCAGAAGGCATATGATCAGGTTTATTCCCCACTGAAAAATCATAACCCCTGGAGTTAGGGTCTCCCAAGAATGGTTGGACGACCTCGGGTAACCTGGACAGATCTTCTTGATTTCTTGGTTCTACATCTCGTATTGGACCAGCCCACGCCGGCCGATAGGCAATCGCGAGGACAGAACGAGACCGGTTGCCTGTATTGGGCAACGTACCATGAAAAACCTTATGGTTGAGGAAAAGGGCTGATCCTGCTTTGCACGGCACTACGACTTGTTCAGGATGACTTTCATAACGCTTATAAGGATTCGCATCGGCATGGATACTTAAATGAGATTTTGGAATCACACGAAAGGGCGAGACATCGAGTGTTAAATCGTCGAGATAATAGAGCACCCGGATAGTAACCGGGGCACTCCCTTCATACCCAAAAATGGTTGAACCGTAAGGTTGCCCGTCCGTATGCAGACTGATCCCCGGTGATCCTGGCTCAGATCGATCATATCCATAACTGATAAAAATCAATTGATCCCCGAGGATGTCCTCCAGGTAATCCACCGTGGGACGATAGGCAATGAGTTCTGCGAGCGTATCGTTTTCCAAGTGTGCATCTCGGCAACTACGTTGATAGGGACTATAGTCACGGCCCACCGTTTCCAATGTATCAGATTCAGTTTTTAGTATATTTATGTATTCTGAAGATAATATATCAGGGACGATCATGTATCCATCTGCTTCGATCATCCGTATCTGTTCTCCCTTTGTTAGCGCAGACCAATCCCTATCGTCGATACGACCGGGGATACTTGTTGTAATCATATGATTTTGATGCGGCATGGATGCTCTTACTCCGTTTTCCGGATTATGAAGGGGCTGAAGCGTTTCTTAGGTGATCTATGATATAATTGTTAGATCTCAAATCCTGGCGATGATTCTATAATCTGGGGGCATTTATTCAGTCGGCATCTGAATACCACCATATGGATAAACCGCAACCGACGGATGTTTTGCTCTTCCTTCGGCAAGAATATTTATAACTTGTTCCCAGGTTTTGCAAAAATAGATATGATCTCCAATATAATTATTCATATCATATTTCGACAGATGAGGAGTAAAAAAGATAACCCTTCCAGCTTCACCAATTTGAAAGTGACGTCCTGGACTCCATCCCGGCCCCCCGTAATCCGTACCAAAGCGGCCAAACAGATAATGATTATGGGAAAGACCGTTCTCACTATGAGAGACGACGACAATATCTCCACCTGGTTTCACAGATCGAATGGCGAACCACAGGCCTTTCAATGGCTGATCTTCTTTGGGATAGGTATTCAATATGACAATATCTGATGGATCTGCAATAGCCGTTGTGTAATGATTTCTGGCCACTTCAGTTGCCCGACGATGTGTTTGAATAAAATCGCCCGCGAACATCGCTACAATTTCTTTGTTGTTGTTCTGAACCAGGTCTACTTTCATATCCAAACCAGCCAACATTGCTGCCTGCTCCAGATTTAATCGATACGGAGGAATACCCTCTTTTATCTCTGTTGGAACTGGCTGATTTTTCATGCGATCATGAAACGAGACATGATAATCATATATCGTTTTCATACCGGATACCCCGGGCAAGATGATCTTACCGCCACCGTTATAAACATGCTGTGCATAATATGGAATGACCCCGCCTATGCCCATCTTGAAATCACATGACGCGACTTCTCGATTTATAAAAACAGGGGTACCAAAACTTGTTCTGCCAACCTCTACAACATTATCATAGATATTGTGATTATAAACTGGATAAGTCTCTACAATATTGGCACCCAACTTCTTAACCATTTCAGCTCTCGTCATTGGGGCATGCGTACCAATAGCGGCAATAAATCGAATTTGGTCATCTTCTATTCCGGCCTGATGTAACTCCTCAATGACAAAAGGCACCACCCGGTAAGCTGGTGTAGGTCGAATTAAATCATCGAAAAGAATCACGACTTGTTGTTTTCCCAGCGCCAGCTCGCGCAATGGTGTTGTACCCATCGGATTGCTCAACGCTTTCCTGATCTGTTTATCCGTTAAAGGTCTTGCATCATGCCCCTTCATCTCGCAAACGCGCACGGACCAATCATCGGGCATCTCTAAATCCAGGGTATTATTTTCTCCCCAACAGGCGATGGGGATAGGGATCATTTTCGAACTCATAGGGTCTCCTTCATACGCCTTTCTTTTGCCAGCCAATTATCCGATATCACCAATGAGGTTTTTACAGGGCCCTGATTTTGAATTAAAAGAAATCGATCGCCATTGGAGGAAACATCATAGGGTATATCCATGGGCAATGATTGATGATTCAGGTGGGCATCAAGATTATTTCCATTGAGTAGAACCTTCTGAATCCCGCCTTTAAGCTCGTTATCTCTATCGACGGGAATAAACATACGGAAATAGTTCTGCATACTATCTCGTGTCTGGTTCAAATCATCTTAAGAAAAAATCTCTCACCGTATTTCCTGGATGATTTAATCCGGTCACTATTATTGAAAAACCAAATCGCCATATCGTTGGGCGTTGGATGGCTGTCCTAAAGTAGGTGGCCAGGAACGTAATCGGGTGTTTTGTCCACGGACGCCATGACTCAGATTAAAACCCCATGTGTTATTCTCGATCTCTTTGTCCCATTCTAAAGCTGAAAAAGGGATGGCCACCTCAAGAATCCAACCATCTGTTGTCAAACCAATATGCGCATTGATTTCAGAATCCCAACAAGTGACACTATCTTTTTGTCCAAAGACCTGGCTGTTCTTATCTATTTCAAAGGTATAATCAATTCCGCCGTTGTGATTCGTGTCAAACCCAATAACAATATATTCAACATCCCCGTCTGAGGTGGACAAGCTCGGAGAATCTTTCAGTAAATACAAATGACCTATGTCATAACCTGCTTTAACTCGGGTTGAATTGGGCCCATCCGAAGTGAAATCATCCTCAATAAACCTCAAATCAGTTTCAGCCATAAGCCATCCCTGGTCAGCTGACTCTCCATCAATTACGGGTGATGTTCGAATCTTCATTATTGATAGTTTATACTCGGATGCCGGAGAAACACCGAATCTTTCCAGCAGCCGATAGAGATCCATCGCGGGGGTTTTACCCTGGGCAGAAAGAGTTACCCGGAATAGTCCAGATTCCGGCTCGACTGTCTCGCCCATCCCTTGCCCATTAACTTTTATTGATATTTGGCTTTGATCAAGCTCAGATACCTACATGCGCCCGGCTCTTATTCCAACAATAATATCACCCATGTGATTGCTGGGTGCCTGGACATAGGTTTTTACAATCTGGTCACCGAGATAGGGTTGATTGTGGTTGTCACTAGCCCCGACGATGAACATTCGTTCCCCTCGAGTCAACAATTGATCCCATACCGCACCAGTTTCACACGCGGGATTCCATCGACCACCAGAATGCCCTTCAAATGCAGTATATCCATACCATTTATGGATATTATCAAAAAGCAAACGATGAAGGGTGAGCAAATATAAATACGCCCTCTTCTCGGTTCGCATAATCGATGATATCCTGGAGATTGGTATGGGGAATCGGTGCAAATCTTGTGGCTCCGAGTATCACGATATCCCCGCGCCCTAATTCTGGGGGTTCATCCCATTCCATGCCTAAGATGGGTATAACTATTTGCCCGGTCGGTTTGATGCCAAAACGACCTCTTTGCCTTTCCAATAAGCACCGGATCGTTTATGCCGAGTTGTCGCGACCCAATCTAACCCGCCCTCAAGGCCTTCTTCGATTCTCTCGTCAATAGACGTGATGGCATGAACGGCCGTATGGACATGAGTATCCCCTGCATAAAACGCATCCTCTTGCTGTCCAACTGAAAGATAAGGGTTAACCAGCAACCATCCTGAAATGAGACAAAATGAAGATATTATTCGTAACATGCTATTCATCGAGATCCTTTAAAGACAGGCACCCATCATCCAGTTGTCTTTTAAATATCTGATAAGTTTCTCTGATCCCCTCTTCAAGAGAGGTTTGTGGAATCTCACCGATATCGTTTAATAATGCTTGATCATCCAGATCCGCTGCAATAGGTATGGAATTCTCGGTATGTGTAATCAAATCCTTAGCATTGGGGACCACCTGTTCAATGGTCCGAATGATCTCCGGTACGGTCACCACATCCCCACGAATACTATACACACCAGCCCCTTCGTAATCCGCTTCTGCACACCTCAGGAATATTCGGGCGGTATCATTCACATATTGCATATTATTCCATCCGCCGTATTTGATTACAAATGGCCTTTTTATCAGTGCGGCCTTAATGGCTTTTGTCGGATCTGAGGTCAGGCCAAAATCACGACCGGGACCATAGACGGTCCAGGGGCGTAACCCTACACTGGTGATCCCATGATCCATGTGATACACCCTTGCATTTCCTTCATTGCACTGTTTGAATACACCGTAGTGGGTTAAGGGTTTCATTATAACATCATTACCAACGGGGCCTGCCTCATAATCTTCATCCATGCCATAGACAGCAGCAGAACTGGCATAGACTACCCGTTTAATGGTATCAGAATGAATTCTCGCCGCTTCAAAGACATTTAATGTCCCTATGACGTTGACCATCGCGCCTTTAATCGGATTGGCGCGACAAACGGGGACCTGTAAACCGGCAAGATGTATGATATGAGTAATACCGAGATCACCCACGACACGTGTAAAATGAAGACCATCAGAGATATCACCTTCAACAAATTCCACCTCTTTGATTTGCTCGGCAGGCATGATTTGGGCCATCCGGTCCGTATGCTCAATGATGTCATAGATAGAGACCTGGTGGCCTTGATCGATTAAGTTTTTTACGATCCATGCGCCGATACATCCATACCCACCTGTTAGTAAATAATGCATGATCCTAACTTACTCCTTGCCCGATGGTTGGAACGAATTTGATGGTTTGGATTAAGCATTTAATGGAAATAAACCAATCCCGACTAGGCGTTGCATAATAATTAGCCCGTCTGTCATTACAATGGAAGAGAAATATTCGGATATGAGGAGGAGATTAGAACCTGTGTTATTTATTCAGGATACTTCGTTGGTTTTCAGTTTTTACATTTCTCTGCGGTTAGAACAGCGACATGCGTGGCAATAATAAGATTCGCAAACCATCAAAATCGGGATTCCTTGACTGATTTCTTCTGGTATATCTGTCGTTGTGTACGTACTACCCAGAGTCAGACAATCTGAGCAATAATCTTATTACATTGCTTTCTAACATTCAGGTGGATTAACTCTTTGATAATATAGGCATATAGTATGCTTCACATACATACATGTCAAGAAAAAATCCCGGTAATTTAGACATGAATTTATCCTTGCTTAAAGCGATTTCTACCCGTATAATGCTCCGGTTACTGCCCCTTTTGTTCCTCGAAATTATTAAGTCATAAATTATCAAAGATTTTACAGATGAGTATAGGTAAACCTACAAAATCGATTACAGATCATCCGAATCTGCCTGGGTCTCAGAATTCCTCGCAAAAATTATCTGGCGGACTTGCCTCTGGGATGACACTACGGGCGATCACGCTGGGGCTGCTATTTTCACTCGGTATGGCTTGGTGGGTGGTGCATGCCTCTTTTGAAGCCCATTCATCTTTCCTTTCTATAACCCACCTTCCCGTGGCTGCGCTATTCCCTTTTCTTTTAGTCGTATTTGTTTTCAATGGGATTTTGAAGAAGTTTTTACCTCACCGTGCATTTAGCGCACCTGAGCAAATCATTATTTTCTTTACCGTATTTACCGCATCCGCCATACCGGCCTGGGCATTTTCTACGTATTGGGTCGCCATTCCTTCGATTCCTCATTATTATGCCAATTCGGAAAACAGATGGACCGAGTTGTTTTTTGAATATTTGCCTGACTGGCTTATTGTGCCCGATGAGCGAAACGCCGTTTTCTGGTTTTACGAGGGTGTGCCTGGATCAAATGCTATTCCATGGTATGACTGGATTATTCCCCTGGGATGGTGGGGTACATTTTTTCTCGCCTTGTTTTTTGTAAGCTCTTCCCTCATGGTAATTCTACGAAAACAATGGATTGAACGTGAACGGCTAACTTTTCCTTTGGCCAAAGTACCGCTTATGCTGGTAGAAGAATCGGACACGCCTTCCGTCCTTCCAAAAATTGCCCAAAATAAAATATTCTGGTATGGATTTTCCATTCCTCTTTTTATCATCTGCTGGAACATTGTTTCCTTCTGGGATATCGTACCGCCCATAAGATTAGGTGGTGATTACCGAGTCCCCATCACCCTTGCAGAGTCTTTTCCCCCAATTCAGTTTAAAATAAACTTCCCCTTTATCGCCGTAGGCTTTTTCACAGAGGTTAATATTTTATTCAGTATCTGGGTATTTTTTCTGCTGTCCACTATCCAGCAAGGTATTATGGGCCAATTGGGTGTACCGAAAACAGCAGAGATCGTGACCGCTCAACATTTGGGTGGTTTTTTCATGTATACCATGTTTGGATTGTGGATGGCTCGGAGGCATTTAATCGACGTTTTGAAAAAAGCTTTTGGTCGCGCAGATCACCTCGATGATTCTAACGAATTTTTTTCCTATAGAATCGCACTGTGCGGTGTGATATTCGGGCTACTCTACATGGTATTTTTTCTTTTTAGCGCAGGCATGTCATTTCCAGCGATTATCACCTTGCTAGCGACCTCAATGTTGCTATATATCGGGGTGACCCGTGTCGTGGCTGAAGCTGGATTGATCAATTTGGATTTACCGTTTAATGCCCACGATTTCACGGTGTTTTCATTTGGATCGGCGAATTTAAGCCGGGCGGACCTTACCATTTTAACCTTGTGTCAAACCTTTTCCCGAAATTGGCGAACGTTGGGCATGTGTGCCATGGCCCATGTTAATAAAGTGGGAGAGGAAGTAGGTGGGGCAAAACGCGGTATTTTCCCGGTCATTGTTACAGCGCTACTTCTGACTGCGGCCGTCTCATTATTTTATACTATATATCTGGGATATAATACCACTGGCGCTGACTCCTTTACCGGGGCATTTGGAAATGCTAAAGTAGGGTATGCGACCTTGATCAAATGGATCAACAACCAAACCCAATTGACCGGTGGGGAGTATACGGGACTTGGCATCGGCGCTTTGACAAGCTGGCTATTGATCCTGGCGCATCATACCTTTCATTGGTGGCCTTTGCATCCCATTGGATGGGGTGTCGCACGCACGTGGGGCATCACGATGATCGCAAGCTCGGTTTTTATCGTGTGGCTGATAAAAGCGTTGATTCTAAAATTTGGGGGAACGAAATTGTATCGTGAGGCGCAACCGTTTTTCTTGGGGATGCTTGTAGGTTATGTCCTCGGCGTGGTGTTATCATACGGTGTCGATGTTATCTGGTTTCCAAACACGGGTCATATTGTCGAAACGTGGTAGATTAAATCAATAGTTATACACATACATGGAGGAAGAGATGAGTTTAGAACACATCATGCCTGACGAAGCTGCAAGAAGATTGGCTGAAGAAAACTACGTGTATATTGATGTTCGGTCGATGCCTGAATTTGAGCAAGGCCATCCCGATCCAGCTGTCAATATTCCGATTCTCCATGCTGACATACAAACGGGCCAGATGACGCCTAATCCAGATTTCCTAAAGGTAGTCCAGGCTAATTATGATAAAGATATTAAACTCGTGATGGGTTGCCGATCTGGTCAACGATCCGCCCGGGCAGCAGAGCTTTTACTTCAGAATGGCTATGAAACCGTGGTCAACATGCAATGTGGATTTGAAGGGGAACGGGATCCCTTCGGGCAGGTGGTCAATCCTGGCTGGTCAGCAACTGGTTTGCCATCGAACACGGATAACAGTGCGGGCATCAGTTATCCGTCATTGGCTCAAAAAGCGGGACTTTAGTCTGTTTTATACCCCAGACGGAATTTTGAAATCACCCTTTCCCATCTCCGTCGGGGTCAGGTATCGACATGACATAGTGGATTTGTCTTGCTACTTCTTTAAAGCCCATATTGGGATAGAAATCTGAGCCAATATCATTCTGGTCCAGTGTTTCTATTCTTGTATAGTGCATGCCGACTTCTTGGAAATACAGGATGGCCCTTTCCATCAGAGCACGTCCGATACCTTCTCCCTGGGCTGCAGGTAACACGGCGATATTAGGAATTCCACCTACCTTGCTTTCCGGGTCGATCCTGGTTGTAATATATCCAACAACCCGCTTATCCACCTCAGCGACAAATACCCCTGATGCGTTTGTGGCCACATCGGCATCGATATGCCGAACCTTACGCCATTGCCATGATTTATTATCGATTTCTCCCACCAGGTTTTGAATATTTTGATCAATACAAACCCCATCAAAACAGAGGGCAGTGATTTCTTTTATAACGAAAAGATCTTTGTCCTGATACGAACGAATAATCACTGGCTGAGCACCTCCTCATAATATGCTTCATATTGAGGCACGACACTCTCTTCAGCAAAATTATTCAAGACTCTTTGTCGGGCTTGAAGGCCCAGTTTTTTTCTTAGAGGATCATCTGTCAATAGATCTACAGCATGAAGGGCCATTTTATCCACATCGCCCACCTCGGTGATATATCCTGTTTCCCCATGCTTGACCAGTTCAGGTATTCCACCCACGTTGGTCCCAATAACCGGAACCTCGCAACTCATCGCTTCAAGTGCGGATAGCCCGAAACTCTCCTGCTCACTAGGTAACATGTATAAATCAGCGCAGGAGAGGATATCGTCCACACCTTCTTGTTGACCCAGAAAAACCACACTTTCCTTTAACCCAAGATCCCGGACAAGTTCCTGGGCTGGAATCCTTTCAGGCCCTTCACCAACAAGCAATAGTTTGGATTTAATTTTGGGTTTAACTTTAACAAACATGCGGATAATATCAGATATTCGTTTTACGGGTCGAAAATTGGACACATGCAATATGATCTTTTCGTCTTCGGCGACAATATTTTTCATATCACAGCGGGTTTCTTTTCGACTAAAACGTTTTGTATCAACGAAATTTGGAATCACCTTGATATCATTATTGATGTCAAACAAAGAAATGGTGTCTTGTTTTAAAGATTCAGAAACAGCAGTGATCCCATGACTTTCTTCAATGCTGAATTTTGTAATTTGAAAAAATGATTTATCACTCCCCACTAAGGTAATATCTGTGCCATGGAGCGTTGTAATAACTTTTACCTCTCGGTCTTTCAACATATGTCGTGCAAGAAAGGCACACGTGGCATGTGGGACGGCATAGTGAACATGTAAAATATCGAGGTCTGCCTCTTCTGCCACTGCGGCCATTTTAGCAGATAGCGCGAGGGTATAGGGAGGATATTTAAATAGTGGGTATGGCATCACTTCAACGTCATGAAAGGACATATTCTGATTGTAATCCTGCAGTCGGAAGGGTATGGAATAGCTGATAAAATGGACTTTGTGTCCCTTCTTCGCAAGCGTCTGTCCTAATTCTGTAGCGATCGCACCACTGCCCCCAAAAGTCGGGTAACAGGTAATCCCAATGTTCATAAATACTCCGTTAGGCTAATATTCAAACCGTAAAAATGCCCATAAATCTAATCATTTAAAATAGGCGACCGGATCGTCAATGGCTAGGTATTCACGTATGATGTATGGCTCCCCATATTGCACATCAATCAAGGATCCATAATATCTATTTTGCGCATCAATCTCACTTAGAAATTCTGGTCTACTTATATATGTTGCTGGTTCACTATTTGCGTTAGGGTTGAAAAATTGAGATTTGAATGCCTTCACCGCATCCATTTTTTTTTCAAAATATGGGGAAATGTCGACGATAAATGATGGATTTAAATCCCGATAGGTATAGTGGGTAAAATAGTAAATGACCTGTTTGGGCCTAAATGCGGGTTGATTCGTATCTATTTTGTCTAATCCAGCCAAAAAGGCGGCCTGACTTGCCACGGAACTGGCATTGCTATGGTCCGGATGACGAGCCACATCATGAGGAATGAGTAAGGTATCGGGCTGATACGTTCTGATGGACTTAATAACTTCTATCACATGCGACCGCTCACACCCAATTTGAGAATCTGGTAAATCCAGGTTTATCCGGACCTGAGATTGAAGAATCTTTGCCGATGCACTCGCCTCTTTATTCCTTTCTTCTACCGTCCCTCGGGTCCCCATCTCCCCCCTCGTTAAATCTACAATTCCAGTTTTATATCCCCGATGAACCATTTTCAGCATCAGACCACTACAATGAAGTTCGACATCATCTGGATGTGGGGCTATTGCAAGGATATCAAGTTTCATAAAGTAACCACGTGGTGTGAAAAGTCCGATGTATCAACCGATTCGATCAGTTGATCAATAAACTCAAAGCCATACCGTGAGATAAAGGGCCAGATATTTAAGACCCGTTCTTGTAATTGTCCCGAAGGATATATTTGATGACCGGCATTGAAGATCTGGTCGTGGATAATTTTGTTCTGTCTTTTCACGGCACGAATGGTTTTTTCCTCTAGCTTGTTCAAAGCATAATCAGATTTTCTGATGGAAGCTTCTACAACGCGCTGCAAAACCGGATCTACCATTGCAACCTGATTATGCAATGTTTCATAATGCTGATGCATGTTCGCTTTAGCATCCTTGAGAGATTGAACAATCTCGTCCGGCATATCATCCTGGACTCTCTGATCTAATATTCGATTTATATCCTTTGTAAAATCAACTAAAGAAAGGTCATGTTTAATGAGATTTCGCTCAACTTTAGGTTCCAAAATGGTCAACGAAGTTCTCGGATAAATAACAGGAAATGGCAAATTAAATAAATCATACACCTTGCCAAACTGAGCGTAATAGGCAACCTCTGATGGGCCGCCTATATATGCAAGTGAGGGAAATAAGGCATCCTGAACCAAAGGGCGGGTTACGACATTATGACTGATCTGTTCAGGATGATCTGTAATGAGTTTCAAGAGATCGTCGCGCTCGTAAGTCATATCATTCTGTCGATTAACGAAATGACCATTTTCGTAGGTCAATGCATTCCTATGCTCTTGATTAATAACAAACAAATTGACCGCCTCAGGTGAACGTTCAACCTGAGGGGTAAAACCTGCTTTTCTTATCTGCTCGGATGATTCCAACATGGCATGCGTTGAACGCAATGGTTGGCTAATCTCTTTGGTAAATACCTCACCCATAAGCGGTTTCAACGCAGGATCCGTAGGGTCAACCATGATTAGCCCATAACCGTCAAAGAGCCGCACCATTAACCGGGCAAAAGCATCGGACAGGCTAACCTCTGGTAAACAGAACTGATTGAGGCAATCGATCACCTCTCGCTTGTGTAAACCATCGGGTATAAAGGCGGCATATTGATCTACGAGCGTCTTAATGTCCCGACCGAGTAACCTGGACGCCGCTGAGCGTCGATCATTGGGGTCATCACTTCTTAATTCTAATTTTTGCGGACCCATTTCAGATGGACTGACGAACACATGATTGATCTCAGCAAAATCATGATCATCTGCAGCCATCCAAAATACGGGAACTACGGGCAAACCTGATTCATCTGACACACGCTTAGCCAGCTTGATCGTCGTTATGGCTTTATATATAGTGTACAATGGCCCAGTGAAAAGCCCCACCTGATGTCCGGTGGATATCACAAAACTTTCAGGCTGTTCCAATGATTTTATATTTCTGAGAATTGTCTCATCTGCACCGAAATGGATATTCTGTCTGGTCAAGATGGAAACCAGGTCTTTACGGGGTGGTTTTATTTCTCTTGTGCTCACCTGATCCATCATACGAGGCCAGATCTCACGGTCTGATGGATCATGAGAATAAAAGGTTTTCAATGCGGAAAAATGACTTACATACGTTTGTAAAAGTGGTGCGGCCATCACATGCTCATATGTGATCGATTGTGAAATCATGTAGATGGCCTTTCAGTAAGATGTTTTCAATTTTGCACCCACGGCGTAATTATATGGTATGCAGAGGAATGATCATTAAATTTTGGTACTTGTATCTTTATTCCGTCGTTCCATAATCAAGAGATAGGCCGGCAAGGCGATCAAGGCGGTTGATAGGGTGGCAATCTCACCCACATTCGCCATAATACCAAATGAGTGCAAGGCTCGATTCGATGTGATCATCAAGGAGGTATACCCAATTAATGTGGTTGATGAACACATGACTAGCGCCCCTCCCGTATGCCTGATCATATTACCTACAGATCCTTCGCCGTCTAACTTATATCGTTGATAGAGATTCACGCTATAATCCACACCAATACCCAGTGTAGTAGGAATTACAATGAAATTAAAAAAGTTAACCTTAATATCAAATATGCTCATGACCCCAACCATCAATAACATACCACCAATCAAAGAGGCCAGGATAACGACAGAGGCGTGAAAATTCCTGAAGGTGATTAAGAGAAGTAAAATGACCCCGAGAAAGGATGCAATGGTCGCAATCGGTCCATCACTAGCGACGGCCTTTAACATATCTGCAAAAATCACTGCCTCCCCTGATGAATATATGACTTCCCCGGGGGATATTTCATTTGATCTTATAACTTCTGCAAATCGGATCAGATTTTTTCCATTCCACAACCCTGCATCGGGCCGAGAATAGACAAATATTAAATTACCTCGAGAGCCATCCTTTTCTTCAAAAGGTCGAGCTACTGCTCCGGGTAGATCATCTATGGTTACTTCTTCCAAACTCAGATTATTTCGAAACTCATTTACTTTTTCAATCTGATCTGGACTGATCCCCAATGAATCAGGTGGGTTGGCATCCAACATATTTTTTATATCCCAAAGGACTTCAATCTTATCTTCCTGATCCTGCGGCAACAGATCATAAATGGTGCGGATTCGGTCTATGGTTGGATTATCGACCGATTTCTCTGCTTCTTTCTTCGCGAGTAGCGACTGTTGGATCGGCAATACCTGATCCAATCTATCTGCCAGGATGACCGCTGGCGTTTGAGAAACACCAAACAGATCATTCACTCTTCTATCGAGGATTCGTTCATACGTATCAACCCGAGGTAAATTACGAAGTTTAGAAAAATCATATTCAAATGAATTTGGCAACCACCATATCAAGAGGATGATTGAAGTGAGAACCAATCCCCCACTCACGCCTACCACCTTTTGTGGCATACGTTGAACGAAATTAACGAGGTGGACGAATGATTCACCCCGGGGGTTTTTCCTAACCCAGGTTTCTTTTCCAAATTTTGTGTGATCCCATAGGACCAATAAGGCCGGCAATACAGAAAAAGTAGCCAACCAGCATAATAACATCCCCAGGCCCCCAATAAACCCGAAGTGATTGAAACCTTTAAAATCCGTAATCATGAGTGTGCCGTAAGCAATTCCTGTGGATAATGCGGAAGTAACCGTTGCGGTAATTGTGTTTTTGAATGCAATTTTAACTGCTTCAATGCCTTCTACCCCATTCAACCGTTCCTCTTTAAATCTTGCCATGAGGACGAGGCCGTAGTTGATCCCATTTCCGACTATAATAGCACCTAAAAATGCGGTTTGCATATTCAAGTAGCCAATATGTAAATAGGTAAAACAAAAAGTCCAGAGCGCACCAATTGCAATAACAATGGTAATATTGACCACTGGTACAATGGTTCGAAAATATAAAAAGATGGCAAGACCGGCCAGAGACACGGTAAAAAGAGCTGTTGAAAAGATTTCATTCTGAACAGACGAGTATTCGTCCAGAACCATGCGGTATTTTCCAGTGAGTCCAACTTTTAAAGACGGATGATATGAAGGGGGGTCAAGCTCATTAATGATGGCAGTCACCCGTTGAACCAGGTCCTTGGAAAAAGAGACCCCAGTTGATGTACCAAAGGGTTTCAAAATCATCACCAGGAACTGACCGAGAGAGTCATGACCAACAAAATAGCCATCCGTCCATTTATTCAACTTCTCATTCGCTTCTTTCTCATATTTTTCTTCCAGATCAGAAACACTGAATTCCTCTTCCTCTTCTTCGTCCAAACCAAGATCAGCAGCTGAAATGAATAGTGGATTCTGGTCCATTTTCTTTTTCATGATCTGCCGACTCAGTCGACTCTGAATCTCCTCCAGATCTTCCAGCTTGGCGTAGAGATATTTATTCTGTTCATAAAAATCTTTTTCAGCGCTTACCTGATATTCTATATACCTGATAAATCCTTCGGGTAAATCTGATGTTAATTTAGACGTCAGATCTTCTGCTAACCTTTCAGCAGCCTTCAGGTCTTCGAACTCAATCACGAGCGTTAAGTTGCCTATACCACCGACCCGATCCGTCACCCTTTTTATATCCTGAACACTCCTGTAGCCCTCAGGGAGTAACTCAGCAAAATCGGTTCTAATACTTAGCTTGGAGGTATAATGAAAGGCGAGGAGGGTAGACAGAATAGCAAGAAGAACAATTTTGCCCGGATGTTGGATAATAAATGAAATATATCTGTTAAGTGCTTGATCAACGCGTGCTTTTGTTTCTGCTTTCATTTCGATTTATCCTCTGACGATTGGCTGGCGTAAAGGCATTTTAAAATAAAGTGGATGATGCCTTCGAAAATCTGGATCGGTTCCTGTTACAAAACAATCATCGTTTGTAACGCTGAAGCCTCGTCAAAAGTTTCTTTTTTTGTTTTCTGAATGAGTAATGCGACTAGTATACATTTGCAACGTTCGTTTTAATCAAAAAAACACACTCATGTGTTGACGATCGCTTTACGTCTTACAGGAGTACTTTTCGTCTTCAGTCCAATATAACATTGATTAAACATTCACTTCATCTAATTGCGTCGGGTCCATTTCCCGCTGTGCATATTCCATAAAGATCCCTTCTTTAATGAAAACATCGACGACGTTTTGATCAAGCTCTTCATCTTTTACAAAGAATCCCATGATTTGTATGGCCTTGGACAATGGCATCGGTTGTTTATAGGGACGATCGTGCGCTGTCAGTGCTTCAAATATGTCGGCTACCGCCATTATTCTTGCTTGGAGAGAGAGCTGGTCAGCCGTTAATCCGAAAGGATAGCCTTTACCGTTTAATTTTTCATGATGCCCACCTGCATAATCTGGAACGTTTGCCATATTTTTGGGAAACGGTAGTGCCCTTAACATCTCGATACTGACTAAGGCATGGTCTTCGATTTTGGCTCGATCTTCCGTATTCAACGTACCTTTTTTTATCGACAGGTTGTACACTTCGTTCTCGGATAAATAAGGTTTATCATCGCCTTTATATTTATAAGTTTGGCGTGCAATTTCTTGAAGCCGATCGATTTTCTCGTCAGCCATAAACTCTCCGCCCTTATTCGTCGAAACGATAAATTCAAGTTCATCATTCAATTGGCCGAGAGCTGACTCAAGATTCTGATCGATTTCTTTGATCTGATTTTCATCGACCGAACCATTTGAGAGAACTTCCAACTTCTTATTAAGTGCATTGTTTTCCATCTCTCTTCGAATAACATCAAACCGAGTTTCAATGAGATCGATGCGGTCGTATATCGTCTCTAACTTAGTCGCTTTATCCACCACATGTTCGGGGGTGGTAATTTTTCCTATATCATGCATCCATGCGGCAATGCGTAATTCTTCAAGTTCAACTTCGGAAAGTTTTACATCAGCATAGGGGCCTACATCCAATTCATTCACACGATGGGCGATCATCATAGTTAGATCAGCGACTCGACGAATATGACCACCCGTATAGGGAGATTTTCGATCAATTGCCGTAGCAATTGATTGGATAAAGGCCTCAAAAAGTTCTTTCAGGTTGTTAATAAGTTGGGTGTTATTGAGCGCCACTGCAGCTTGAGAGGCAAGTGATTCCGTCATCGCCACAAAATCTTCTGCAAATGGGATGACTTCACCATTATCCAAATCTTTCGCATTCATTAATTGAAGCACACCGATGATCTCATCCTCGTGATTTCTCATGGGGACACACATCATCGAACAGGTTCTATAACCTGTCATTTCGTCATATTTCCTAGGACCGGTGAAATCAAAACCTTCAGCTTCATATACATCAGGAATATTAACCAATTTCCCTGTGTTTCCCACGTATGCGGATACATTTGAAACATTGATTTCCCCATTGACCATGAGGGGTACAGGGGGAATATTCACCGTATTTCCACTGGTGCCACCAAGACGAGACCCAAGCGTATCATTATGGGCAATTTCAAATTTCAGTTCCTGCAATTCTTCATTCACCAAATAAAGCGTACCTGCATCCGCTCGCGTAAATTCCCGCGCAAGATCAAGTATCATTTCTAACAATTTATCTATATTACGTTCAGCGGAGAGGGCTGTTCCAATTCGGAGGAGCTTGTCAATATGCTCCTCATATCCATTATTTTCCGCCATAGGTACATTCCTCCAGAAACAAATATCGATCAGACAAATGATCTGTTCCAATATCCATTTAGACCACCCGGGTGTCAACCACAAATTGAAATTTGAAAATATGGTTTATAGTATACCTACAATGCCTGATCAGAATATTATTTCGAGGTAGGGGGCACAACAGAGGCGATAGCACATTCCAGTTGATTGAGTGTAAAAGGTTTCTCAATGTAAGGAACATCTGTCTCTTCAAAAAAAAGTTGGGCGTCTTTATTTATGGTGTCTCCAGTCATGACGAGGAGATTATTCAGTAAATCAGGATGTTTTTCTTTTATGAAATTATATAGTTTAAAACCTGTCATTCCAGGCATTTTTAGATCCGTAAGTATCAAATCATATTGTTTTTGATCGATTAGATCGCAGGCTTCCTTCCCATCCAGTGCCGTATCGACCTGGTGCCCCCTGCGGCCGAGGGCTGTGAGTAAGTAGGAGCCGATTTCATGTTCATCATCGACCACCAGAATACTTTTTGGACCAATTTCAGATTCTTTTATTTCAACTTGACCATTATCAGAAGTTGAATCTGGTTGAATTCTAACGGGAATCTCAATCCTGAAAATTGCACCCTGGTTGGGGGTCTTTCAACCCAGAGACGGCCATCATGTTCCTGAATAATACCGTATGAAATAGACAAACCGAGTCCAGTGCCCTCACCGGCGGACTTGGTAGTGTAAAATGGGTCGAATATTTTCGATACATGGGATGAGGCTATACCAGGACCACTATCCTGAATGGTTATATATATATATTCATTATTATCTTTAATTATCTTGGATGTGGAGATCCATAACATTCCATGAGAGTGAACTTTACGGATCGCTTGTTCAGAATTAGTAATAATATTCAACAAAACCTGACGAAGTTGATTAGGGTCACCAAATGTATACGGAAGATGGATATCATAATCCTCGATGACTTTAATATTGCTAACCCTCAGATGATAGGTTCGAATCCTTATGATATCATTAAGTAGGCTATTGCAGTCCACACGTTCCCTAACGGGTTTTTCTTTTCTTGCAAAGGCAAGCAAGTTCCTAACGATCTCCACCATACGACGAGATTCCTGGGCTATCCGGTTTAAATTTTCCTGCGTTTGTCCTTCATGACCCCGCATGATTTCCAGATCGGTGTATCCCATTACAGAGGTTAATGGATTATTAATTTCATGTATCACACCAGCGACCAGTTGGCCCAAAGCGGATAATTTTTCTGATTGGACGAGTTGTTCTTGTAACCGGTTATGATTTTCCATACTTCGTTTCAAGTCTTGAAATAATCTGGCGTTGTCGAGGGCAATCCCCACTTGACCTGCAAGAGCGATCATGGCCAGTTCATCCACTTCATCAAATAACCTGCCTTCTTCGGTATTCTGCATGACAATCAAACCAATCACGCGATCAGAAACATGCACCGGGACACACAATTCTGAATGGGTATCATGTATATTACCAAAGGGTTGTGCGACCGTTCTGTTTACCCTTGGTGTGTTGGTCATATAAGGCTTTGCGTTTTGAAATACTTCACCAAGTAAACCTTGATCATTCGGTTGTTCAAATACAGGCATAGCCCCATCGTTGTAAGGATCAGATAGACCTTTCAACAAAAGAACCGGTCTCAAGGGATCTGATAGGAAAAGGGCAACGACAGAATAAGCAAAATGCTGATGGATCAAATCTGTGACCAAAAATGACAATTCCGGAACCGTAAGTATTCCTGTGATTCTTCTACCCATATCACTTACGAGAGATAGATATTCTATCTTCTTACGTTCAAGATTCAATTGGCAGGATTTCTCATGGGCGATATTAATTTGGGAGGTTAAAAATTCGATAATGAGACGATCATATTCATCAAATGCGTTATCCATTTTGCTCTGTATGTAAATCGCCCCGATAGTTATATCTGCCTGTTTTATGGCAACTATGAGATGAGATTTAACTTCTGGTAAGGGAGGCATGCCAATAAGTTGAACCCCTGAGTCATCGGTTAAAACCCCTTGCTCGATTGCCCAAAGGACAATATCTTCACCCGTTTCTGAATCTGATTGTTTATGCGTGGTTTGAAAACTCTTGCCGAAATCTGCCGTGAAAACGGACGTCACCCGATCAGCATGATTAAAAAAACCAATTCCAACACCTTGATATTCTAATTCAGATGCGATTAATCCTATCGCTTCAGATATCATATTCGGATTATCGTATGCCTTAACAATACCTCGGCCAATGCGATGAGCCACCTGTATTCTTTGTATAAATTCATCAGGTGTATTCATCATGCCAACCTCCTACACAACAATTTAGATATAAACACTCAGATAAGGCTATTTAAACGCAGAGGAACGAACAGGTTTTAGATACGAATTAAAGATTAAGGTAAGGATTTGACATTTTTTCTGCCCCTATAGTCGTTACGGGGCCATGCCCCGGATAGACTATAGTTGCCTCATCAAAACCGAGCAATTTCTCGTGAATGACCTTTAAAAGAAGGGCTGTATCTCCACCTGGGAGATCTGTACGACCGATACTTCCAGCAAACAGGGTGTCACCGGAGAAAACATGCGTTGGTGTTCCTGATATAACTAATGAAACACCGCCCGGGCTATGTCCCGGGGTGGACAGGACGGATACCGTATGCTCGCCAAAAGAAATATGGTCATTCTCATCAAAATACCTATCTACAGGCAACGGTGATTCAGCATGGATACCAAATTGTGCCGCAAGCATAACAAGATGATCATAGATATACGATTCATCTCGATGTAGATAAATAGGTACCTGATGTATCTCTTTTACAGATTTTACGGCCATGATATGATCAAAATGAGCATGCGTTAATAAAATGGCTTGAACAGTCAAGGATTGCTGGCTGATCCTGTTTAAAATGACCGTTGCCTCATCACCTGGATCGATCACAATGGCTTCTTTTGTGTTTGTATCCGCCACCAAATAACAATTAGATTGTAATGCACCTACCGGAATAGTTTCAATCAGCATAATTTAAATTTAATTGGTTCCAAAAACGATTCATTATTTTAATATAGGATTATACTTACTGTAACATTGTACTAATGATTCTAAGTTCCATAAACACTACTGTCAACTGTTAAAGTGAGGTATAATGGTTGACATTTATTATTTCATTTTTAATAGTATGAACCTAACAAAAATAAAATGGATGTTAATAAAAAATCCAGTTGTATATGTCGCTTATATACTTATGATTTTTATTACAAAATTGAGTGCTATCATGTACGACGGTTTCTCGGACAATCAATCCTATGCTAAATAAAAATGATCATGCTGACACGATTCATACTCGGGTGATTACGATAAGATCGATCCTGCTAGGTATGACCAGCATTTTCCTTATATCATTCATCGTTCCATTTTTTCAATATACGATGGCCTCCTCGATGTTAGGCGCTGACCATCTCCACCTCAGCGCCCTTTTTCTTGCCTTTTTTTATGTGGTCCTTTTCAATGTTCTCCTGGCAAGATGGGATAAATCATGGGCCTTAACCCCTCAAGAATTTATCATTCCATTGGCCATGGGTATGGCAGCATCAGGCCTGACTACCAATGGGATGGGTGCGCCGTTTATCTCAACCCTCATGGCCCCTTATCTATTAGCAACCCCGGAAAATCAGTGGGCTGAATTTTTCTATCCCTATCTAAAACCCTGGGCTACGGTCACGAATCAAGGAAATGCCTTAACCTGGTTTGTAGACGGGGTTCCGCCTGGCGAGGCGATTCCCTGGGTGGTTTGGGGGATTCCACTTTTCTGGTGGTTAACCTTTATTATACCCATCATCTTCATGGCGCTTTGTCTGGTTGTTATCTTACGAAAGCAATGGGTGGAACATGAAAAACTGGTTTTTCCTATTATGCAAATTCCACTCGCCATCACACGCGGCATGGATTCTCCAAATCGAATTCCGGATATATTGGGGGAAAAAAGGTTTTGGATCGGGTTTTGTATCCCGTTCACGGTCATGGTATATAATATGATTGGCTACTTCACACCGGTCATACCTCAATTCCCCTATTTCGGATCTGCGCCACCTATTGTATTTGGAGAGGGGTTTCCCCCGCTCGAAATAAACTTCAGACCGGCGATTTTAGGCATCTCCTATTTTGTAAATCTGGATGTCCTCGCTGGGTTCTGGGTTTTTTACATGATTGGCATTATCCAAGTGGGCATTGCGAACAGAATAGGTTATGATATTCCCGGGCGTGACAATTACACCTCCAGCCATCCCATGCTCGATTGGCAAAACATGGGGGCTTTTATTATATTTGTTGCCTGGGGTCTCTGGCGCGCACGATTTCATATCCGGGATGTTTTGGCCAAAGCCTTCGGTAAAAGACCAGACATTGATGACTCAGACGAAATGTTGCCCTATAAGGTGGCTGTTTTTGGATTTCTTGGGGGATTCATTTACACGGTGATTTGGTTAAACCAACTCGGTATGAGCATTCCAATAGCCACCTTTCTCGTGGCTGGGGTATTCGTCATATATATTGGTGTTTCTCGTGTGATTGCGGAAGCCGGCCTGCCATTTGTCCGCTCACCCATGACGTCTCAGGTTCTGGTGTATTATTCCATAGGGTCCATTAATTTGAGTATACCTACCATGGCAGCAATCGCCCAAACTTACGGTCCTATCAGTGAAATTAAATCTACTTTCATGCCTGCTTTTATGCAAATAGCCAAATTATCTGAGATCGGTGCCCGCTGGCATAGGGGTTTGGGGTGGTCCGTTATGGTTTCTGCGATTTTGGGTGTTGTCATCTCCTTGGTCTGGACCATATACCTGGGATTTGATCAGGGGACACGTCAATTTACCAATGGTTGGTGGTTCGGAGGGATAGGATCTACGATTCCGTATAATGAAACATTGACTAAGATTCGAAACCCATTTGGACCCGATCCAGCTCGGTTGATGTTTTTCGTCATTGGCGGTTCTATTATGTTTATACTCATGAGTTTACGTGCTCGTCTACCAGGCTGGCCTCTGCATCCACTCGGATTTTTTCTATCGTATTCATGGCCAGCCCGGGCGATTGTATCCTCCATGTTTGTGTGTTGGGTCATTAAGAGTATTATGATGTGGGTTGGAGGGATCGAATTATATAGAAAAGGTCAACCATTTTTTCTCGGACTGATCTTTGGGGTGGCTACTGGCGTTATCCTATCGATGTTCGTGGATTATATATGGTTTCCTCATGCCGGCCACCATATATACGGCATCGATTAAAATAAACATGGATTATCAGAATATGCGTGTAGAATATAATCAAAGCGTTCAGTGTGAGGCTAGCTCATGATGAATCGTGTATCTGGCTACATCGTGTTATGTATTAGTGTATTGCTCTTCGTATCAGTCGCCTTTTTAGGACCTGCCTGGGTGACAGACCATGTCCTGTTAAAATTCTTTTCATATCCCCAAGATGTTCCACCCCGCATACTCGGTGTGACCCCCGTTTCACAGGATGAAATAAACGCGCTTGTAACCGTTCAATCCATGCAGAACCATATAGACTCATTAACAGCCTATCCATCGCGCGTGGTCGGCTATCCCGGTAATCGGGCAGCGATGCAATACGTATCGAAATCGTTTCGCAATCTCGGCCTGACCGATGTTCAAATCGATACATTTGGCGTAACCACACCTATTGACCATGGATTTGTGCTGACCATTCATGACAGTGTCGAAATAGATATCCCCATATATCAACTATGGCCGAATTTAATCCGATTAAATTCCTTTCCTGACGGCATTACAGGGCGCCTTCTCTACGGACAGCGAGGTGATTTTGGTACGTTTAACGGGCATGTGGTTAATGGGAGTATTGTTTTACAGGATTTTGATAGTCGGGATCAATTTTTGAATGCACGAATGCTAGGGGCACAGGCCATTCTGTTTTTTAACAACGAACCCGGGGCCGTTTCGAATAATCAGGCCCAAAGAAAAATACTTGACGTGCCGGCGAATGTTCCTCGGTTTTGGGTTAAGGATGACCAGGCCAAAGCATTACTTGAAAAAGCCCGTTCTGGACTTATTGATGTGACCATAAAAGGACAGATGGCTTGGGAACAGGCTGATACCTGGAATATCATGGGATGGATTCCTGGCTCGGATGAAGTTATTCCTGGTAATAATAATAACGATAATGGCGTTCGATGGAAAGATCAGACCGTGGTGCTTTCTGCCTATTATGATGCAATGTCTGTGGTTCCCGCCCTTGCCCCCGGTGGTGAGGGGGCCGGCAATATGGCTGGTCTTTTAGAGCTGATAAAAATTCTCCGGGCCCACCCGCCTAAATATTCCGTTTTGTTTCTCGCAACCTCTGCACATTTTCATGGTTTGCAAGGGATTAACGATTTTCTTGACCAACACAGAAGACTCGATCCATTTTTTTCGGATAGGATATCCGAAACTGATCGCATACCATTTACCCTATTCCTCGGTCTGGACATCTCTTCTCAAATGGACCAGGTCGGTCTGTTCAGTTATGGAGACTTATTATTCTTTGGCCCCAATTTAAAAAACCTGTTTGCCCCCTATGCAGACCGGTTCATCAATTATGCGCGTAATGCGGGTGTATACGCGGATGACGAAAGTCAAAGTCCCTATCTCAATACCCTGCTTCCTTCCACCAGATCACCAGATAGCTATATTCCTGCCCGTCCGGCTTTTGATCATGAGATGGTGACGTTTTCTGGTTCACATGCACTCACCTTTGCAACTGCAAATGACAACCGCATGCTTATCGACACACCACATGACTTTCCGGAACGGCTAAACCTTCCTAATCTGGTCAAACAAGTTCGGACTATAGGCAATATTGTCCCGGCGATGTTATCTGATCCTGTTGCCTTCGAAGTAGACGAATCCATTCGCTTAAGAGACGATGGTCGAGATATCGAGGGACGTGTGTTGGAATTTGATCGTACGGTCGATTTTTTCAAGCCGAATACGCCTGTTCCTGGTGCACTTGTGGTCTATCAACCTGGATACCAAAGTCATAGTGGGGTAAGAGGTTTTGTGGTAACGAAGGCCGATTCTACGGGTCACTTTCGATTTTCGATGGTACGTGAGACCGTAGGGGCGATCAAGGTAAGAAGCTATGGTGTTGACCAGACCGGAGAGATTGTATACGCCCCAGACTTAGGGGAGGAAGGCAATGCGACCTTCCCACTCGATGTGCCTAATTCAGCAAAAGTAAACAATACAATCCAGGTACTTTTTCCAGCGCAGGAACTCAATTTATTCGATATCATCGATCCTGGCACGTTTGTACCTCTCGACAAATTGACTGTGCTTGGAGTAGATAATAGTCCCCTACGGAAATACGGTGCAGCTTTCGTAGAAAATCAAAGTTTGTTTGGCAGTTGGATGACGAATGCCGCTGTGATATTTTCGACACCCGAGGACCATCCCAAAATTTTTATGAGTACAGGACCAAGAGGTGTAAAATATCTTCTGACTAACACCCCGAAAGAGTGGATTGATAATCCACCAAAAAAAATCACCGATGAAATCATGGCCGAAGCACGTGGAAAAGGGTTTTCTCCTGATCAAAATATGGTTTTGTACCCATTCTATCAGAGTGCATTAGATCTTTGGGCATTAAATGGCGCCAGATTAGAAAATCTTGAACAGCACGGAGTAACCACAAACCGCGCTTCCCTTTTACATCAGCAGAGTACTGTAGCAATAAAAGACGCCAGAGATGGACTTAATGCCTTAAAATATGATGTTTTTACAGCCAAATCCCGTGAAGCATGGGGTTATGAGGCCCGTGCATATCCTGATGTTCGATATGCCGCTGATGATACGGTAGATGGCATTGTGTTCTATTTTATGTTACTGATACCCTTTTGTTTATTTGTAGAACGTCTATTTTACGGGTCACCGGATATCAGAAAACAGCTTACGGCCATAGGAATAATATTTACCGTCGTCTTTTTGATGTTACATAGTGTACATCCGGCGTTTCAATTGAGTCTGACACCCTATATGGTTTTCCTTGCTTTTATTATTCTGGCTCTCTCCTTAATGATCATCGCATTGATCATTACCCGATTTGATAGCGAAATGAAATCGATGACCCGTTCCACGGCTGGCCTTCATGAGATGGATATCGGGCGTTTAAGTGCGACTTTTGTAGCTATATCTCTTGGTATCTCAAATCTAAAAAAGCGCAAGTTGCGAACGGCACTTACCGCCATCACATTGACGCTACTAACCTTCACGGTCTTATCATTTACTTCGTTCAAAACGGGGATTCAATTTTACACGATTGAGCGTGATAATCCCCCTCCATATCAAGGGGCGCTCTTACGGAGCCTTACTTGGAATTCATTGCCCACGTCCTTCATGCCTTACATCCAAAATGCATTTGGTGATAAGGCAAAGGTAATTCCACGATCATGGTACCGTCCCGAAGATCTAACCAGTCCATTTATTGATATCCGTGTCGCTGAAACTGGGACAAGCAGTACGATTCAGGGTATACTGGGTTTACACACGGATGAACCAGATATATCTGGCATTCAACAATTTTTATTTCAGGGTAGTCGTTGGTTTGAGCAGAAAGAGCGGATGGTATGTATTCTACCTAGCCAACTGGCAGCACGATTAAATATAACCGTAGCGAATATGGGTGACGCCGTTATCGAGCTATTGGGCGCAAGATATACGGTTATAGGCATCATCGATTCTGATCAATTAGATGCTTACAGGGATATGGATGATGAAAGTATCACTCCAGCCCTTTTTCAAATGACCCGTACCATGACGGAAATGGATGAAGAAGTTTTCATGTCTACGATACAAGCGGCCGAACATGTACGGTCAAACAATGTTTTAATCTTACCCTATCGGCAAACGTTGGATATAAATGGGTCCACGCGATCGATTGCAGTCTCTGGATTCGCAGATGTAGCCGTATTGCAATCAACCGTGGAATCGTTTATGTCGCGTGTCTTGCTCGCCATGTTTGTAGGCGTTGATGATCAGGTCAAGGTCTATAGTTCCTTAGGCACGACTTCAGTATCTGGCATTGCGAACTTAATTATTCCTATACTTATTGCGGCTTTTCTAGTTTTAAACACCATGATGGGTGCTGTATACGAACGGTTCAGAGAAATAGGGGTTTATAGTGCCGTGGGATTAGCGCCAAACCATGTGGCTGCACTCTTTATAGCGGAAGCCTCCGTGTTCGCCACACTGGGAGCGGTTCTAGGTTATCTCCTTGGTCAATTCATGACTTTAGGACTAACCTATTTCGATCTGATAGGTGGGTTGTCGATTAATTTCTCGTCTCTTTCTGCTGTATATTCCACCCTCGTGGTCATGGTTGTCGTGCTGTTATCCACAATTTATCCAGCGAAGAAGGCCGCGGATATGACGGTAGAGGATGTAAACCGGCGATGGGAACCGCCTATACCCGACGGAGATAGATGGCGTTTCGAGTTTCCATTTACAGTCTCTGTCATAGAAGCCATGCCACTTTCAGGCTATTTAACCCATATCTTCAAAACTCATGAAGATAGTTCAGCTGAAGATTTTGTTGCAGAAGATTCATCGACTCATATGGTACCGGGCGAACCATTAGATAGCTATGAAGTTAAAGCAACAATCTGGTTGGCCCCTTATGATCTGGCGATCAGTCAGGATGTCCAACTTGATCTTGAACCGATGACCGATGAGCATCTCTATCGGATCATGGTTAATATCAATAGAAGGAGTGGCGATTGGTCCCAATGGCAAACCATAAATCGTAGATTTTTTACTGTCTTAAGAAAAAGATTTTTAGTTTGGCGTACCTTACCTGAATCGACGAAAGAACAATATCGAGAAAGTAAATTGTATCAACAGTAATCCTCATGAAATCACAATCAGAATCCGGTGAGGGCTGTTGATAAAAAGGATTAACCATGTATGATCTAATTATTAAAGGTGGTCATGTAATAGATCCGGCAAATCATATTGATGCTCGGTTGGATATCGCAGTCCAGGGGGACCGAATTGCGGCAGTTGATAAGGATATTCCAACAGACCAATCAAAAAAAATTGCCCATGTAAACGGCTATTATGTAACGCCTGGTTTGATCGATATACATCTCCATGCTTATGGTGGATACAATGGATGGATGTTTCCAGATGAGCATGTATTGCCACAGGGTGTGACGACTGTGGTTGATACCGGTGGAGCGGGATGGAAGAAATTTGAACATTTTAAAGATACCATTATTTCTGAATCTAAGACTAGAGTCTTAGCGCTCATTAACATTGTAGGCGCAGGTATGGAAGGCGCGGTTGAGCAGGATACATCGGAGATGGACCCGATTCCATGTGCCGAGATAATCAGTAAATATCCAGAACATATCATCGGATCGAAAACTGCTCATTTTGGTGGGCCTGGGTGGGAGGCCGTAGACGGTGCTATAGAGGCCGCGCGACGAAGCGGTACGATGGCCATGATGGATTTTGCCCCCAAGCCCACCCGTAGTTATCGTGAACTTCTCTTGAATAAAATGAGTCCGGGCGATATTCATACACATATGTATGCGCAGCACATCCCGTTGCTCGACAATCAGAAAAAAATCAACGATTACGTTATAGAAGCCCGAGACAAAGGGATTATATTTGACCTGGGACATGGAGGAGGTAGTTTCTGGTTCCGGATTGCTATCCCAGCCATCGAACAAGGATTTGTTCCTGATACCATAAGCACCGATCTGCACAAATTCAGTGCATTAATTCCCAATGCGAATATGACTACAACCATGTCAAAGTGTTTAAATATGGGAATGTCAATGCCTGATGTCATTATGCGATCCACGTCGAATCCAGCACGGATAATACGAAGACCTGAACTTGGCACCTTGCGTGTTGGAGCAGAGGCTGATATTGCCGTCCTTGATTTGAAAAAAGGAGATTATGGCTTTGTAGATTCAGGCCGTGCCCGTTTAACTGGGGATCAACGGTTGCAATGCCTTTTTACGGTGAGAGCCGGTCAGGTTGCGTGGGATCTGAACGGACTTACGCGTCCGGAATGGAATACCCAAGGTGAATATACTCGGGCTGAATGAACATTGAGGTTACTTATCAGGTCGATCTCTGGAGTTGGTATATTACATGAGTGAAACAAAAAAAGATCATGATGACGATTTGCGTGAAGACGAATCTGGAACTGATGATGAATGGAAAATAGTATCAGATGATGTCGCTTACGAAGATGGGTTCAACTCACGAACCATCTGGGCAGCCTTTTTTGTAGGATTAATTATGCTGCCAGGTGCGATCTATTTAGAGCTTGTCACCGGCAAAAGTTTTGCTGGTGCAGCAGAATGGGTCACCATCATCATGTTCATCGAATTAAGCAAGCGGTTGTTTATTAAACTTAAACCGCAGGAAATCATCATCTTGTACTGGCTCGCGGCCGGCCTTGCAGCTACGGGTCTTGGTGCTAGTGGTCTTTCTGCCGGATCATCGGTTCATGGTTCTCCATTTGCAAAAATGATCTGGTTTCAATATCTGATGCAAGCCCCACAGTCAGATGGCTTAGCCCAATTTATTCCAGATTGGGTCTCGCCTCCCCGAGGATCTGATTCATTAATTGATCGTACGTTATTTTCGATGGACTGGTTTAAACCGATTATTCTGGCCATTCTGGTTGCCACCTTAGGGCTGGTAAATTCATTATCGCTCGGATACGTGCTTTTTCGAGTTACCGCCGATATCGAGAAATTGCCTTTTCCTCTAGCTCCCGTACAAGCAGCCGGTGCTACAGCCCTGGCGGATGCGTCATCAGGAGAAGAAACCTGGCGTTGGCGTATGTTTACTATTGGGGCGATGATCGGTATAGCATGGGGCGTATTATATGTCGTCGTACCCACCGTCTCGGGGGTCATATTAACCAAACAGGTCGAGATCTTTCCGATTCCGTTTGCTGATTTTACCCCTCGCTTCAGGGATGTTTTGTACGCATCCCCTGTTGGAATTGGAACAGACCTGGCTACATTGCTGGTTGGATTTGTCTTACCCTTCTGGATTGTGGTTGGCACGTTTATCAGTTCATTTGTCGTCACATTTATTGGTAATCCCACTTTATATCACTTTGGCATTTTACACGGTTGGACGCCTGGTATGAGCACAATTCCGACCAGCATTAATAACACGATTGATTTTTGGCTTAGTTTCTCATCCATAGGCACCTCTTTAGTCATCGGGCTTATAGGCGTGGTCGCCTTTATAAAAACGTTAAAACAGGGGTCAAACGGATCGTCTGGTCTTGATGGATATCGGAATCCACCTTCCGGCAGAGGAGATATCAAGTTAGTTATCCCAGTTACCCTTTGGGCGATATCGACAGTTTTATTTGTGTTCGTAGTTTATTATCTCGAACCCGATTTTCCAATTTGGATATCACTAGTCTTCGGTTTTCTCTGGACCCCATTTTTCTCATATATCGGGGCCAGAATGATTGGATTGACCGGGTCGCCCTATGGATCTTCATTCCCTTACGCGAGAGAAGGATCCTTTTATCTTTCCGGGTATAAAGGGGCAGCGATCTGGTTTGCACCAGTGCCGCTATTTGACCATAGCGGAGTCGTGGCCACATTCCGACAATTAGAACTGACGAAAACAAAATTCGGCAGTATCATTAAATTGTATATTTTAAGTCTTATCCTGCTTATTGTCTTCAGTTTTATATTTTACGCCTTGATCTGGAAACTGGCCCCCATCCCATCCAGTGCATATCCCTTTGTAGAAAAAATGTGGCCCTTACAGGCGACCATGGAAACAATTTGGATCAAGTCAACCTTGCCCGGTGGTGGGGATGTCATCGGTCAATTGATCCGGTGGGAATATATTAGTGCCGGTATGATTTTCACTACGCTACTTTATGGGGGTTTAACCTTACTAAAGGCACCTCCCCTATTGTTCTATGGATTAATTGGCGGATTGGGGACGGGCGCATGGATCCACTATACACTCCCCACGTTCATCGGTGCTATGTTGGGCAGGTATTACTTTGGGAAAAAATATGGTGAAAAACGATGGCGTGCATATGCCCCCGTTATTCTGGCCGGATATGGATGTGGTTTGGGGTTAATCGGGATGGCAGCAGTGTCCCTGGTTCTTATTGCCAAATCCACCTCTCAGATTCTATTTTAAGCAGGGAAAACAATTTATGGCACATCATTTCGATGTTACACTCGTAGCTGATTTACTGGGGCAAGATGGCAAGACTGTATTTGAAGATTTTGGCATCGACCAGTTGGAAGCATTCGATATCCCTTATCATTACCTGGCAGAGGATTTGCGACCGGTCACGCCCGATCAGATAAAAAACACAGATGTGATCATCTCAATGGGGCAACCGTATGTCCCATCAAGTTTTACAGATACCAATCGCCTCACCCTGATCGCCCGTACAGGGGTTGGTTATGACATGGTTGACCTGGATGCAGCAACTGAGGCAGACGTCATGGTGACCATTACGCCTGAGGCTACAAAAAAACCTGTAGCCAGCGCTACACTGGCCTTAATTCTGGGCCTTTGCCATCGCGTGCGGATAAAAGATGCGATTGTGCGGAACAACACCTGGTCGTCCCGATTTAACCATATGGGGTGTGAGATCAGAGATCGGGTTGTGGGGCTAATCGGTGTTGGCCAGATTGGCCAGGAAGTAGTCAGGCTTCTAAAATCTTTTGAACCGGCCGAAATTCTAGCAGCAGATCCAATGTTGACATCCGAGGAAGCAGCAAGGATCGGCGTACGATTAGTGGAGAAAGATGCCCTTTTACAAGACAGTGATTTTATATCCATTCACTGTCCCCTTAATCGATATACCCATAAATTGATTGGCGAGCGTGAATTTAAACTGATGAAACCCAGCGCATTTATAATAAATACAGCGCGAGGACCGATTATCGATCAAATGGCTTTAACAACCGCCCTCAAGGAAAGATGGATTCAGGGGGCAGCGATCGATGTATTTGAAGAAGAACCCATTGATCCCTCTGATCCACTTTTATCTCTGGAAAACATCATCCTTTCGCCACATGCATCAGCCTGGACTTATGAGCTGTTTCGGGATATCGGTCACGACTGTATGAAAGCCACTTTGGCTGTTGCCCGTGGAGAAATTCCGCCATACGTAGTTAATCGATCGGTACTCGACCGGCCTGGATTAATAGATAAGTTAAGTCGATATAAGGACATTTGGACCGATCGAACACCAGCCTAAAGATTAAGCGTACAGAACAACAATCCCTGAAAGGAATATTATGCCTACATTTACACCTGACAAATTACATCAAATCGGATGTGATCTATTTCTCGCAGCAGGATGTACTCCGGAGGATGCGAACACGGTCGTCGACCATCTCGTGGATTCAAACCTATTTGGTCATGATTCTCACGGCGCTATCAGGTTTCCGGAATATGTAAAAGCCATTAAACAGGATGGTCGTTTTCAAGCTCAAGGGGAAATTATACGTCTACGTGAAAGTCCATGTACCGCCGTTGTTGACAATGGGGGGGGATTAGGCCAGGTGGGGGGTGCCTACGCCATGCGTCTTGCAATCGAAAAGGCTAAAGAACATGGCACAGCTACGGTTACTTTACAACGAACAAGCCATGTAGGCCGGGCAGGAGCATATCCCCTAATGGCAGCCCAAGAAGGTATGATCGGCATGGCATTTGTTAACGCCGGGCGATTTGGTCGACAGATCGCCCCCTTCGGCGGGATAGATGGCCGAATCAGCACCGATCCAATAGCCTTTGCCGCCCCAAGACGTAACGCCGATCCTGTGCTCGTTGACATGACCACGTCGGTCGTCGCTGAAGGAAAAGTCAGGGTGTGTGTCAATAAAGGCATCCAGACGCCCGAGGGATGGCTGATCGATCATGAAGGTCAGCCAACGACTGACCCCACGGTATTGAAAGGGCCACCACCAAATGGAGCGATCCTTCCCATGGGCGGGGTGGTTGCTCACAAGGGATATGGACTTGGTCTGATTGTAGAGATTCTGGGTGGCGCTTTGAGTGGGCAGGGATGTGCGCAGGGCGAACAGATTATGGAGAGTAATGGGGTGCTTTTTACAGTATATAACATTCCATTCTTCTCAGACCTGGATTGGTATTATGATGAGATCGAAGGATTGATTCAGCATGTAAAAGCGAGTCGAACAGCCCCTGGGGTTGATGAAATACTTATTCCAGGTGAACCGGAATTTCGACTCGCAGAAAAGAAGAGACAGGATGGGATTGAGCTGGATGATACCACTTGGGAGCAGATAAAAGAAGCAGCAGGTATGGTAGGGATTGATCCGGGACAATGGAATTAACGTTCAGGGTGCATCCTCCTCGCTCTTAAATCAACTCGGAGGATGCACGCTGATTCATTTTACCATAAACGACACATTTAATCTATGTCCACCCCATTTAACAATCAGTGAACCCGTACTACCTGTGCCATCCAGATCAATAGTAAACACTTCGAAATTTTCTTCGACCATGGTATAAGTAAATGGGATTTCTGTTTTGTTATCCCCCTTACTTAAAATAAGAGACCAATCTTCCCCTTTAATATGTTTGGTTTCAGCCTTGTAACTACCCATGGCCACTTGTATATCCCCGAACATTAAATCTATATCCGTTGAAAATGACGTGTCATCATCTTTTCCCATACGCCAGACGAATCCATCCGGCGCCATGGCTAACATGTCACGTCCGTTCATGGATGGGCGGCCATAATCTACTGAAATCTTTTTATCCTTTATGGTCGTTGAAGACAATCCGCGACCGGCAGGCTGGCTATTCTGTGCTTGGACCGGTACCAAACCCGTCAAACTGAGACTGAGGACCAATCCCATGACCCATCTTGTTTTTATGCCTATATTCATTATATCTCCTTAAAAGTGTAATATGTAAGACGACACAAAGGGAGAGCCTGCGAGGCACTCTCCCTTTGTATTAACAATAAAAAAACTCTTTTGGTCACACAATACTATTAATCAAATCCAAAATATGAATTCCGGGGCTCTTAATTGGCTTTAAACATGGCTTCCAATTTATGGTTGCCCCAGTTTACAATCATTTGGCCATTACCATCTTTATTCATCAGATCAATAGTTAAACGCTCTACATTCATAGTCGATTTGGTATAGGCAATGGGCACTTCTAATAAATCATTTTCCCGTTTTGCCCCCGGCATACCCCATACGCCTACTTCAGAGTTAAAAACAAGCGCCCACTTGTCCCCTGAAATATGTTTCATCCAGGCACTGTATGTACCTTTGGCTAATTTTTCTGATCCAAACATCAGATCGGCGTCGGTCTTGAACGTGGTGGATTGGTTCATCCCGAGACGCCATACAAAACCATCAGGCGCCATACCCAACATATCGCGGCCCTTTAATTCCGGACGGCCATAATCAAGGGAAACTTTTTTTCCTTTTAAAGCAATTTCTATCACACCACGGTTGGTATTCTGATCATTGGTTGAAGATTTGGACGGTGCACTACTCTGAGCTATGACATCACCGAGACTGATGGCAGATATAGCCAGAGATAAGGCGACTGATCCAAATGTATTCATCATACGACGCATACTAAATCCTCCTCAGGATTTTTATTGGGAAGGGACCTTACCTTGAATACTTCTTAGTTTATTATTTAATACGGTAAGGTGTTATAATATAATGACAAAGGGCTAAAAAGGCTATCTCATATTTTTTGCCTTTATTTGAGAACGCAAATCACCTGAACAATGTTCCCATTTTCTATTTTAAAGGTTTATTTTTCTTGATTTATTATGAACGAAATCGTATGCTCAACTCACGAAAATCAGGTCGTTTTCGATCAATACCAATGATTTACCCCACGCAAATGAAATTTCTTCAAATAAAAAGGAGTTCACGTTATGGAACGAGTTGATGAGTCAATCCTGGCAGGCATATCTGACTTTGATTCAGCCACGATATACAATGCCATTGAAAAAGTCCAAGGCATTTCAAATGAAGATTATACTGGCCCTGAAATGGAATATTTGAGTCCAGAGTTCGGCGTGGTCGTGGGGTATGCGGTTACGTCTGAAGTTACCCCTCTGGATCCTACACCCTCTGATATCGGATGGGATCAGTATTACGATCTGATACACGACACCCCTGGTCCAAAGGTTGCCGTCATGAAAGATGTGGATGTCAGGCCAAATCGCGGGGCCATTTTTGGTGATGGCATGGCCAGAATCCATAAAGCGTTGGGCGTGAAAGGGGCCGTTGTAGACGGATGTATTCGAGATTTAGGCGGAATAATAGAAGCAGGGCTTCCTATTTGGGGCCTGGGGACGGTTTCAGGCCATGGTCCGTTTTTCGTGAGGCGGATGGCGGAACCGGTTGTTATCGGACAGATATGTATCTCACATGGGGATCTGTTATTCGCCGATCAGGATGGCGTGGTAAATATTCCTAAGGACATTGCGGGTGATGTGCTCCGTGTTGCGGGTGAAATCAGAACCTGGGAAAGATCCTATTTTGATATGGTTGAAGCCCCGGATTTCACCTATGAAAAATATAAGATCTGGGTCAGTAAAAATAAAAAAAATAAATGATCGGGAATCGTCGGCAAATTACATGAGACCTCCAATCTAATCAGGCGAGGCTATATGAATTCGATAAAATATGATTATGCAGAAATGATATGGTACGAAATTAAGGAAGCTGCTGAACAAGAACGGGTCGCGTTGTTACCCGTAGCGACCTATGAAGACCACGGGCCGCATTTGCCTGTAGATGTAGATGTCGTTTTAGCAACTGAAATCTGTAAACGTGCCGCTGCACAAATACCGGATGAAGTCGTACTTGCCCCCGCCGTCAGCCATGGTTACAGTCCTCACCATATGGATTTCCACGGAACGATTACTATTCGGTGGGATACATTTATCAACTATGTCAAAGATGTGTGTTGCAGCCTGGCATATCATGGTTTTAAACGAATCCTTATCATCAATGGCCATGGCAGCAACACCTCACCTCTGGATATGGCGGCACGACTATCGATCATTGAGTATGAGGGAAGTATACTTTGTGCCAGCGCAAATCATTGGGGTTTAAGGCAGGTAAAAGATCTTGGGAAGAAATTACGAGACTCAGATTATGGTGGGACATCTCATGCAGGTGAATTTGAAACTTCACTATATATGGCCCTCAGACCGGATCTCGTTGATATGGACAAGGCTGTAGATGAAAGAAGTCCATTACCCAACAGTTTTAAAACTGATTTACTGGCAGGAGGTCACCCGGATGCTTCTGATGCAAGGCTGGTGCCCTATTGGAGTGCGGTGACTGCTAGCGGTGTAATGGGTGATGCCACGAAAGCGACCAGAGAAAAAGGGGAATTGTTTCTGGAAGCGGGCATTAATGGATTGATAGAGTTAATAAGGGAGTTACGGAGCACCCCAATTCCTACTCGTAGAGACCAGCATAAAACTTGATTTTGGATAAATCCATGAAAATGCATGGCTTGTTAATCGATTTAGATGGGGTTTTGTATAATAATCAGAAGGTTATTCCAGGTGCTATTGAGACGATGAAATGGGTAAGAGCGCATAATATACCCTTTCTATTTGTTACAAATACCACCCGTATGAATACGTCCTCTATTGCAAGGCACTTGAATCAACTCGGTATTTCGTCGCATGCAGATGAAATTATCAGTCCACCAAATGCTGCCGCCGTCTATATGCGAAACCATACCATGATGTCCTATTATCTGCTTGGAAACAGAGAATTAAATACTGCATTCACTGATTTTCAAGAAGACGATAAAAAACCTGATGTGGTGGTGGTCGGTGATCTGGGGGATATCCTCACTTTTGAAAGAATTGATTTTGCCTTTCGTCTCTTGATGTCTGGCGCAGATCTTTTGGCCTTGCATAAAGACCGTTTCTGGCAGACCGAACATGGCCCGCGAATGGATACGGGGGCTATGGTTACAGCGCTCGAATTTTCCAGTGGAAAAAAGGCGACGGTCGTTGGTAAACCTGAACGACCATTTTTTGATATGGCGATCGATCAGTTGGGCGTCCCTGCAAATCAAGTGGTCATGATCGGTGATAGTATCGAAACAGACATTGGTGGTGCTCAGGATGCGGGTATACAAGGATTACAGGTTCGAACAGGGAATTATCGGTATCATACGGAGGCGAACCCCGATGTCATACCAGACATGATCATGGATTCAATAAAAAATCTTCCACAGTTATTTTCGTGAATCATTTTGGATGCGCCCGTTGTAAATATTTACCATAGAATCTTCGTATTAAATTGTTTGAATAAAAATTGTCTTTCGACCATTGCAGTCGAAATTATAGGATATATGAGGTCACGCCGTGGACCAGCAATCTAATACGCCCGCTCTCTTTCAAGAAGAAGCGTTAACCGCGAACAGGCGGGGAACCATAACCGACGTGCAGCTTAAGGTTATTCAATGGCCGATCAGATTACACATTATATTACAATGGATAAGCTTACTGGCCATTATTGCTGGCGGTGCTTACGGCCTGACCTTCCTATCGCTTGAGCCAGATATTTGGATGATCTTACTCAGTGTAGCTCTCGTCATGATTTTTTTAATGGCCTGGTTAACCCATTCCCGCGTGAGCAGCCTGAACCAACGCGAAGTGGCCTCTGTTGCAGGTCAGATCTCACGCAGGACAATATCCGCGGGTAAAAAAGTTAAGTATGAAATACAGGTCGGAAGAAAAAAATTCCGGGTACCTGAAAGTATATATAATTCAATGTCTGATGAAGCATATTATCGTATTTATTATCAACCAAAAATCAATGTCCTCCTCACAGCAGAGCAAGTTTAAAATATTAAAAATAATTTCCTCATCTGTCCAATACCCCCTTTGTGGCCCTTCCGCTTTTCTTACTCTTTTATCCTAAAATAATACCTACACAGATTAACATAGGCAAAATTTACCGCCCCCCGGTAGAACCCCCCCTTAATCTTGATGGCCGATTTATCCCATCTGTATTTTCTTTCTTATAACATGTTATATATAAATATGTTATAACCATTTTACATTAAACCTCCTATTTGGCATGCATCTTGCAGTCAAGAGTGTGATCACCCAAGACAAACGTTAACGCAGGAGGGCGGCCATGCAAATCGAATCAACCAATATTGGTACCTACCGAGTACGGTATCTCAAACAGAAACCTGCGGCCTCTCCTGCGCCGAAAGAGCAGTCGCAGGCCCACTCCCCATTTGCGGCTCTGTTAAAACAGAAGCTGGCCGGGAATGAAGAATTCAAACGCTTCTGCACATGCGCAGAAGCGTTTGAATTCTAGAGATATCAATTTATCAGATCAGGATCTAAATAAACTCACTAACGCGGTCGAAAAGGCTGCTTCGAAAGGAGCACGGGATTCGCTTCTTCTTCTGAATAATTTAGCATTTATCGTTAACATTCCTCATCGCACCGTGGTCACGGCCATTGATGAGGGGAGTATGAAAGACAATATATTTACCAATATTGACAGTGCAGTGCTTGCATAATTTTACATCGTGAGACTGGACCTGAAATGGAGGTCTCATTGATTAAGGGGTCTTTTTATGATAACGGCATTATTTACCGGGGTTAGCGGTTTACAGAATCATATGAATCGAATGGATTCAATAGGTAATAATATCGCTAATGTAAATACCAATGGATATAAACGGAATCGGGTTACCTTCCAGGATTTGCTCTATCACACCATACAAGGTGCGTCAAGACCAGAAGGGGGTCAAGGGGGGACGAATCCGTTTCAAACGGGTTTAGGGATGGTCACGCGCAGTATCGATACTATTCATACACAAGGTAGTTTACAATCCACCGGAAGGTCAACCGATCTGGCGATACGGGGAAATGGTTTTTTCATTACCAATAATGGAAAACAGGATTTTTTCACCCGGGCCGGAGGGTTCACTATCAACGGCGACGGGGTCATGGTAGATGGGGGTACGGGTTTTGCTGTTCGAGGTAAAATTGCAGATGCCAACGGCCGCATAAACAACACCAGTGAATTACAGAATATTGCGTTGCCTACAGGGAAACAGATTCCACCAAACCCCACTTCTATCCTTGATATTGCTGGTAATCTTAACGCCGAAACGGTAACCCTTACCCAGGAGTTGGTTGCTGACGCCCCCTATACCACAAGTGGTGGGGCTGCGACAGCCTTAAGTCTTATTTCTGATTTAGATCAAATGGACCCTGCGATGGTCGACGGGGATTCCATCATAATCACCGGCACCAATCCGAATGGTACGCTGATCTCATCGACATACGCCTATCAATCCGGAGATACCCTCCAAAATTTATTAGATGCAATTAACGGATCTTTAACAGGTGCCTCTGCCACGATGGGTTCTGGAGGCAACCTCACGGTGACTGATACGGATGCTGGGGCCAGTCAGACTTCACTTGCCTTGACGATGGGGACATCAAACACGGGACAGATTACGGTCCCCCACCTTCGTGAAAGTATCGGTGGGTCAGGTCGTGCGGCGACCTCCGTCCAGGCGTTTGATAGTATGGGAATACAACATACGGTCTTGATTGCTTTCACCCAGGATCAAGGGAGCACCTGATCCTGGCGGGCCTCTGTTGGTGGGGATGCAAATGTATTAGGTGGAGATAGTGGGAAGCTCACTTTTAACCCGGATGGCTCCGTACAGAAATTGACCTATGACACAGGCAATGCTTTCAGGATTGAGCCTGGTAATGGGGCAACCCCACTGAGTATATCCTTTGATCCCGGTTCCGGATTCACGGGCATGACGCAATTTGGTGCATCGTCATCATTACATGTCAGGAATCAGGATGGCTAGGGACGCGGCTCGCTTGAATCTCTGGTCATCAATAAAACCGGAATTATCACGGGACGCTTTAGTAATGGGGCGACGAGAGATATCGCCCATATTGCTATCGCCAATTTCACGAATCAGAATGGACTTGAAAAAGTAGGAAGCAATATGTTCGTCGCAACGAGCAATTCAAACCTGCCCTTGATTGGAAATGCTGGGACAGATTTCGGTGCAGAAATATCAGCCGGTCATCTGGAAATGTCCAATGTAGATCTTTCCCAAGAATTCACGGATATGATTATCACACAGCGTGGTTTCCAGGCCAACGCTCGAATTATTACGACCAGTGACGAGATTATCCGTGATATGATAAGTTTGAAACAATGATTTTACTAACTCGGTTAAACGGTCAGGTCATCAATATTAATGATGACCTGATCGAAGTCATAGAAACAACGCCGGATACCTTGTTATGTATGGCCACAGGTAAGAAATATATCGTTAAGGAATCAGTGGAAGAAGTGCTTGCCGGGATCATTGATTTCAGACGCCGTTGTTTTTCCAATCCTACTTTCCGATTCCAAAGGAGCAAGGGGCATGAGTGAAGTTAACGTGGCAGACGCAGGCTTGGATGTCGATACCGAAGCCCCTCCACCCAAAAAAGGCGGCAGGTTGGTCAAAGGGGTTATCTTGGTGGCCGCTGTAATTGCAATTGAGGTGGTAGTGAATCCTGCTGGCACACAGGGGACGAGATATTTAAGTGCGGCCTATCAATCAATCATGAGCGGTCAACCCGTACACCTTCCTTTAAAACAGAAGGTGAACCCTCTATTTGAATCATACAATCCTGTATCAATTTAATATTCCCTATACAGATTATCACGTAGAATCTCTGGCCCAGAATACATAATCTGTCGGCTCTGGAGTCCCACCAAGCGCTTTTAGGCGGGAGGCAATCTGACCTCGATGATAAGCCGAATGATGAAACAACTGTGTTAGGATATCCACGATCGTATTCCGGTAAGTCTTCCCTTCTGTAGATTTGTATTCAAAGACCCGCTCTACTTCTGCCTGGTCTAACCGTTCCAGATAATCTGACCAGGCGGCATGGGCATCTGCTGCCATATCTTCTAATCCTTCCATGGTCACCCGCTTTGGGAAAAGGTCCTTTGGCCCCAACTCCGTGCCACCGATCCGGGTCAACCAGAATAATCGAGCAGACATCATATGAGCGAATAACTCCACACACTCTGTGTACTCTTGTTTATCTCGATTTTTTGTCGGGACCGTATCCAATGATGCCAGAACCCGTGCATGGGCATCCTGTTCGAATTCAAATAACCGACGATAATGATCTGCCAACCTCATTTTATACTCCTTTATCAAAAAAACATGGTGCCATTTCGATCAAATATCTATGAATAAATTAACATAACAAAAAAAGCGTCTTCCCTGGGAAAGACGCCTTGGACACAAATAAGATAACCTTTTTACTCTCCTTCATCAATAACAAAAGTCCCTGCGATTTTGTCATGCCACCCCTGATTCTTCTTATCAAATATTATCCATATGAATCCAAGAGCGAGAACTATGCCCGATATAATGTAACCCACATAGCGTAGGATCGCACCACCCCAACTGATTAAATTTCCATTTCCATCCACAACCTTCAACATCATAATCGACTTGCCAGGGGTCGCCCCCGTTGATGTCCAGAAATGCCCATAATAAGCTATGCCAACAACAATACCCATCATGCTTGCAATGGCTTCCAAACCGATTACACCTATAATATATCCAACCACGGCACTGACAGTCCCCACGACGATTAAATCAATAATATAGGCCACGAGCCTTTTGCCAAAAGTGGCATATTTTACACGGCCGCTGGGGGCTGCAGATTCGCCATCCCTGATCTCTGACATATAAGTACCCTCCTCAATGGTCTCCAGAAGGAGGCCATTTTATGGATTGGAATGATGTATTGTAACAATGATTAATGGCCGGATAACTCTTAATTTGTGGCTTTATAGATAAAAGTCAAGAATAGGGTTTGATATTATTTTATAATCGGGGTGAGTCATCCTTAGGAATTCAATAAGTTCTTGTGTAAAGTAGGTATTGTCCCTATCTTTTTCTCCTGAAGTTTTTAACATTTCTGCCATAAATCACCAACCACAGCGTGCTCGTTTCGGGCTATTTCAACCCAAGCGAACACCATGACAAGCGAATTTTCTATGTTTAAGCCTTTTGATGGTCAGATGAAATACCCGGATATGGAAAAACGGATTCTAGCCTGGTGGGATGAGAATCGTATCTTCGATGCCTTACGCACGCAACTTGCAGATAAACCGCCATGGTCATTTAATGACGGCCCCATTACAGCCAACAATGCGATGGGTGTGCATCATGCCTGGGGCCGCACGTATAAAGATATATACTGTCGTTATAAAGCAATGAAAGGCTACAATCAACGTTGGCAGAACGGCTTTGATTGCCAGGGTCTCTGGGTAGAAGTGGAAGTGGAAAAAGCCCTCGGGTTCAATTCAAAACGGGATATTGAAGCGTATGGCCTGGAGAAATTTTCCAGAGACTGTCGAGCCCGTGTCGATGAATATGCAGAACGCATCGTACAACAATCTATTAGAATGGGCCAGTGGATGAACTGGTACCATGAAGATGGTCAACCGGCATCCTATTTTACCATGGATGACAATAATATTGAACATATCTGGCACTTCCTTAAAGTATGTGCAGAAAAAGGATGGCTATATAAAGGTCACCGGGCCATGCCCTGGTGCTGGCGATGTGGTACGAGTCTAAGTCAGCATGAATTGGTTGATTCGTATCAGGAACAAACAGATCCCTCTTGCTTTTTCAGATGTCAGGTGGAAGATCGTCTCAACGAATATTTTCTTGTATGGACCACCACGCCGTGGACCCTGACGGCCAATACCGCATTGGCCATACAACCCGAAGCTGACTATGCAAAGGTAACCCTTGGTGAAGACACCTACTACCTGATGAAAGCCCTCGTAAAGCGCGTCATGCCAAAAGAGGCCAGGATCATTGAAACGGTACCAGGAAAAGACCTGTTGGGATTGGCCTTTCATGGGCCTATGGAAGATATTCCGGCACAGGAAAAAGTAAGCCGACGGACCGTGCCCTGGGAAATTGTATCCGATGAGGAGGGGACCGGGATTGTACATATCGCTCCTGGTTGTGGTGCGGAGGATTTTCAACTGGGTCAGGACCTGGGGCTCGATATAATCGTTCCGATAGATGACAACGGATATTTTACTCAACCCACGGGCTGGCTGGCTGGAAAGCATGTGCGGGATACCGCAGAAGAGATCAGACAGGATCTGGATACGAGAGGAGTCTTATTCCGCTGGGAAGATTATGAACACAGGTATCCTTATTGCTGGCGATGTAAAACACCCCTCGTCTTTCGACTCGCAGATGAATGGTTTATATCCGCAGAGGAAATCAGAGCGCCCATGAAACGGGAATCCGCTAAAATAAAATGGATGCCCGAATATGGCGGCTTATTGATGCAGGACTGGTTGGATAATATGGGAGACTGGTGTATCTCAAGGAGACGGTTCTGGGGCCTACCCTTGCCGATCTATAATTGTGAAGCCTGTGACCACCTCAATGTAATCGGCAATACGGTAGAACTGCGTGAGCGGGCTGTCCATCCTGAAAAGGTGGATGCTTTACCAGAATTGCACCGTCCATGGATCGATGACATTGAAATTACCTGTGAAAAATGCCAGAAACCCTTGACACGTGTCTCAGAAGTTGGGGATTGCTGGTTGGATGCCGGGATTGTCCCATACTCCACTTTAAACTATTTACCAGAACAAAAAGGAATAGCCGGGACCATCCGATCTATCCGTGGACCGGAAGCAGAACGTGATAAAAAATTAGGGCCACATTTACCAGGTCACATGGAATCCGCAAAATCTTTTCCAGCGGACTGGATCTCCGAAATGCGAGAACAGGTCCGATTATGGTTTTATTCCCAGCTGTTCATGTCTGTCACACTCAACGATTGCGCGCCCTTTAAATCGGTATTGACGTATGAAGAGATGCGGGATGAAAATGGGGAAGCTTTCAGTAAAAGCGGGGGTAAATCTATCGCCGTTGAAGAGGCCACCGAAACTATGGGCGCAGATGTGATGCGGTGGCAGTTTGCCGGTGCCCCTATTAATATGGTCTTCAGATTTGGATATGGTCCAGCGGAGGAAGTCACTAGGAAAATGTTAAGGTTGTGGAATGTGTATGCCTTTTTCGTGACCTATGCTAATATACCTGATTGTCCTCCGATATATGGTTCGGCACCAATGGATCAACGGAGCGAACTGGATCATTGGGTCATCGCCCGTTTGCACAAATTAATTGAGCAGTGTAATAATCGGCTCGAAAATTTTGATTCAGCGACCGTGGTCAGAGAGGTTGAAAAATTCCTCGATGACCTGTCTACATGGTATGTCAGGCGTAGTCGTCGTCGATTCTGGAAAAGCGGTGATGATGGCGATAAGCAGGCGGCGATGCAGACGCTATACGAGGTTCTGGTGGCGATTAGTAAAATCATTGCCCCGATCCTTCCCTTTTCCGCGGAAGAACTCTACCAGAGCCTGGTGCCCCCTGTCGAACCAGGCGCACCAAAGAGTGTGCATTTATGTAGTTATCCCGTGGCAGATGAAACATTAATAAACCAGGGGCTATTGGATGATATGGATGCCTTGATGCATGTCATTGAGCTGGGGCGGGCCGCACGCAATGAAGCCAGGATGAAAGTGCGTCAACCTGCCCTTCGGATACTTGTGAAGCCTGCGGATAAAAGGCAAGGGGAAACGGTAAAACGATTGAAAACCCAGATATTGGAAGAATTAAATGTGAAAAACCTTGCTGTTATCGAGGATGAATCCGAATTTCAGGCCTATGCCATCAAACCTGATTTCTCCAAATGGGGCCCGAGATTCGGCAAACAACTCAATGCTGTAAAACAAGCGCTTGAGGTATTGGACCCAAATGAAACGGGAACAATGGTAGCAAATGGCCAGCAGATCGAACTAACGGTGGATGGTGAAATCGTTATACTCAATCCAGACGAATTGGTGCTCGAGCGGGTTGATGCAGAGGGGTTGGCTGTGGTCTCTGATTTTGGCTGTACGGTCGCCATAGATACCCATATAAACCGAGAATTGTTACTCGAAGGGCTGATGCGTGATTTTGTCCGTCATGTTCAAAATTTGCGAAAAGAGGCCGATTTCCATGTGAATGATCGTATCAATCTATTCTATGATACCGAGGGAGATCTCGCAGAAGCGGTCGCTACTCATGTGGATTACATTCAAATGGAAACCCTATCGGTATCTGTACAAGCAGGCGAACCGCCTGAAAATGCAACAGTTTCGAGTCTCAAAATCGGGGAGCAACCCATCCGGCTAGGTGTTCGTCAAATTTCTACCTGATTTTAAGCGTCCGCTCTAAATTGGCAATCTGCACGTAAACGGCATAAGGAATCGGGGTGCCGTTGCTGCCTCCACTGATAGAACACATCCCACTTTGGACTGAAAGGACCACACCTCCTTCCATGCGCCGAACCAAAATAGTCTGTACTGTTGGCCCAGCCATCGATGATATCAATAAACTCACACAGGTTGTAGAAGCTGGAGGGGATGTCTTCAGATTGAATTTCTCGTCCGGGACCTTGGACGAACACAGGCGCCGCGTAGACATGTCTCGATCTGTTGAACGTGATATCGGGAAGCCCCTTGCGATGCTACAGGATCTTCCAGATCCAAAAATAAGAATTGGCACCTTCCAAGATGATTCTATTAATTTGTCGGTTGGTGAACGGTTTATCCTGACTACAGACAAGGTCAGTGGTGACCAATATAGTGTATCCGTCAACGACAACCGACTGGCAGAAGAAGTCCAACCCGGGCAACACCTGGTGCTCGCCGATGGGATCATCGAATTACATATCGATGCAGTCAAACCACCAGACATACATTGTACCGTTATCTTGGTTGGCCCCTTATCCAATCAAAAAGCGATTTCCATCGACGGCATGATACAAACCGCTCGATGCGGCACAACAGATTGATGGATTACCCTCAGGTGCTCGAATTGTCATCGCAGGTGGTTCGCCCTCTGCCGGCCCCGTTCATACAGATTTTTTGCGGGTGGCCGTAGTCTCGTAGCGGATTGACACTTACAGATATATATGCCAACAATACATGATCGATATCCAAATTCATCTCGCCTTTAAACCGAGGGACATCCCTGGAGATTCCAATGGCAACCAAAAATAATACCTTAGCGATCCAGGGCGGTGCCCTGGCCGTTAAAACCAAATCGGATGACTTATTCAAGTGGCCGGTGGTAACCATAGAAGACGAAGAGGCTGTGTTAGATGTCCTTCGCAAAGGAAGCATGTCTGGCACTGATATAACCATGCAGTTTGAAAAGGAATTTTCAGATTGGATCGGGATGAAATATGCCCTTGGGTGCAGTTCCGGTACAGGATCTCTCCACAGCGCCATGTTTGGTTGTGGGATTGGTGTGGGCGATGAAATCATCTGTCAGAGTCCGACATTCTGGGCCTCTGCGATCCAGTGTTTTTCTTTAGGTGCCACAGTGGTTTTTGCCGACATTGACCCCAAAACGCTCTGTATTAATCCAGACGATATTGAACGCCATATTTCTGAAAAAACCAAAGCAATTATCGTCGTCCATTATGCGGGTTATCCGGCGGACATGGATCGTATTGTCCCTATCGCACAAAAACATGGTTTGAAAATAATTGAAGATGTCTCCCACGCTCAGGGCACGCTTTATAAAGGGCGTAAGGCGGGAACATTCGGTGATGTGGCTGGGATGTCCATGATGAGTGGTAAGTCCTTTGCGGTTGGGGAGGCCGGCATCCTTGTCACCAATGACATAGAAATATATGAAAGGGCTATGGCATTCGGTCATTACGAACGATACAAAGGAAGTTTCGAAACCGAAGCGCTAAATGCAACCTGCGGCTTGCCCCTTGGTGGATATAAATATCGAATGAACCAGATGTGCTCCGCGCTGGGACGCGTCCAGCTAAAATATTATGGTGAACGTATTCAAAATATTCAGGACAGTATGAACCGATTCTGGGACTTACTAGAGGGCGTCCCGGGTATTATGGCCCATCGTCCAGCCAAGGATTCCGGATCTACCATGGGTGGCTGGTATAATCCCAAAGGATTGTATGACGCAAGCCAGTTAAATGGTTTATCCATCACGACCTATGCCGCAGCCGTCCGTGCGGAAGGTTCATCCTGTACGGGCGGCATGAATAAACCATTACATATGCATCCCCTTCTGAATACCTGCGATGTTTACGGCCATGGAAAACCCACGCGCCTGGCCCATACAGACCGTGATATCAGACAACCTGAAGGCAGCTTGCCTGTTTCTGAGTCTATAGAATTCCACACCTTTAATGTCCCCTGGTTTAAACATGACCGCCCTGAACTGATTGAACAGCATGCGCTGGCTTATCGGAAAGTTGCCGAACGCGCGGATGATTTACTGAAACAAGACCAAGGCGATCCACCCGAAATGGGAAAATGGATGGTTTAAAGAGCACATAAGATCTCCTTGAACCTTGGATTAAGACTTTATGGGAACTCTGAAATTATTGCACGATCTCACGATTTATAAAGATAAATCATATTATTTCGGAACCAGGTCCCTCAGCGGTCTTATTGCCAAATGATCGAATCATGGTGGCCTTCAGAAGGGCTTGTGACTGGACTACTGGGGATGTCATCGCCCATGGATTTCCTTCGACGGAAGCCTGCCTCATCTGGTCTGATGATCTTGGGCAATCTTGGTCGGAACCCCGCATATTTACCGCAGGAAATATTACAAATCAAAATCTGCTTAGTTTGCCAAATGGACCGCTCATTTTACTGACTCAACGCGGTGAAATGGTGCCTTTGAAAATCTATGATAAATGGAAAGACCAAAAAACCATTCCATTAAGACCCCCATTTTGGCTGGGCATACGCAGCATATGGGGTTCTGGCCGTGCGATCATTCAACAATGGTTTCACCTGGGAAGCACCGGTCCCTATTTCACCAATACCAGATATTGAACCGGTTTTTCCAGGATGGCCTTCACCGGCTGGTTTGGGCGCCTCACCGACTTTGTTACAAGATGGTGAAATACGTATCTTCGTCAGTGTGGAACCTCGTCTGTGACGAGGATTTTGGAAGCCCGCTCGCTTGACCCTCGCAACAAGCTGCGGGGTATGCGCATGGCTGTGCTGACAAAACAGAGGGATTGGTCCTCGGGGCAGATGGCGGGGCTTTCTATCTCGGTTATCCCCATGTCCTCGCGCTCGCAGATGGAAAAGCTTTAATCTCCTATCATCATAATGAACATAACCAAACGAGATTTATCTCTGGATCAATCGTTTCAGCGAGTTAGTGATCGCAGATAAATCACGTTAAACAAATATATTGACCACCCTCCTATAACTCTTAAATATTCCCTATCGATAATGGAAGTATATCGACAAATTAATTATTAGCGAAGCAGACAATCATCCTCAAGTGGGATAAGTGGTGTGAAATTTCTATTATTATGGTACCAGGATCGATCTGTACCGGTACAGGCGTTACTGACGGCATTGTAGTTCATATACATTATAGTCCGGTCCCAAGGCGATACATTGTTTGATGATCCATGAACAATATTACAGTGCAGGAAACATACAGATCCAGCAGGCCCCATTAACGCCTCAATGCCATGTTCATCTGCTAAAGTTTGAAGTGTATCTCTATCGATATCATATAATGCATACCCCTTCGCCTGGTCATCTTCTGCTACATCTTGTATCAGGCCGTGGTTCTGAGAACCGGGGACCACCATTAATGGTGCGTTGACGGCTGTACAATCATCCAGAAACACCGCAGTCATAACGGCTTTAGGGTGTTGCATGCCATCCACGCGGTGCCATGTACCATAATCCTGATGCCATGTCCAAGAGCCACCTTTTCCAAATCCTGGCTTAGGATTCAATCGACTCTGATGTATATACACCTCATCACGAACCAATTGGCTCACTGGTCTTAATAGTCGTGGATGTCTCGACAATTGTTTGAATGATTCATAATTTTCATGTCCGCCATAGACCAATCGGATGGCTGATTCATGATCCGGTTCCCGTATTACTTCTGGACCGTGTTGGCTAAGCATGTTTGGGAGATCACGACACAACACCTCAATCTCCTCTGTTGTAAATAATCCCGGAATAAACAAATAGCCCTGGTCATCAAACTCGGCGATGTCACTACGATCCAGTTCCATATCTCTCCTGAAGGTTATTTAATTTGGCAGTCTATTCCTTATTTTTCTTCCACAAGGCTACGATTATTCTCAAAATCAAACAAGGTCTGCCATTTCAGATCAGCAAGGGCAATTGGTATTGAATAAAAGCATCAAGGTAGGCCTGACGGGTTTGCGTCAATCTTTGCCTGTCTAACACAAGATTTTGACTCGTAATGTCTCCATTGTCAAAACCTGCCAGACTGAAATCATAACTGCGGTAAGCCACATCTTCACTTTGCATTAATACATCAAGACGATTGCCACCTTCCCGTATTCTTGTGAACACATTACGAACATCCCTCTCTACCTGTACAGAACTTTTCTGGACATCGAGTTCACTTTGCTGGGCGACGGCGCGCTGTGCATTTACTCTCGATCGGTTAACCCCTGAATCCCATAATGGCACGGATATATTTAAGAATATCCCCCGATTCTTTGGACGTTCTTCTAAATCAGTAAAACTCGATCGAAGTAGTTCACGTGTGCCTGTGTTAAAGGGCAAAGCCGTATCACTAACCCCCGTCAACTCATAAAACCCACTCACATCAACACGGAATTTTCTCTGACCATCAATCTCCTTTATCCTGATCTCTGCCAATCGTTGATCGATCTCATTTTCACAGATTTCAGACCGATGTCTCAGGCTATGTTCAAGGGCTTTTGACTCGTCAATCTGTATCTCGTTTACGGTCATATTTGTCTGTCTCGGATTATTGGCAATGCCAGGACTAATTTGAACAGATCTGATTAGTCGAGATGCAGTGCCGTGGTCCGTAAGGAGTTCACTCCTGCTCTGGGCAAGATCTACATCCTGTTGCAAAGATTCTACTTCGGGAATTAATCCAGCTTCAAACTTCTGGCGGGCAAAGCTATACGACTATTTTTTTTTGGCTTGCACTTCCCTGGCGATCAAGAGGGGTTGCTCCGCTCTATATGAATTATAGAAGGCCTGGGTTACCCGGCAAATGATTTCTACCTCTGTACTTGTAAAAGTTCGCTGGGCCCGTTCGAGTTGGATGTTTGCCCGCTCAAGTCCTTATTTTAAAATGACCGGAACGAGCAATGGTTGGCTCACGGTAAAGTGAACATTGGTAAAAATCGTTTATTTTCTTGAGTAGTGTTTAAATTTACAAGGAAGATAGAATCCCGTCTTTGTCGGAGAAATGTTTCAAGTCCTAAGAGACCATTCGTCGGGAGGGGTTGGTGGATATTCAATTGGACACGCCAATCGAGGGATCATGTGGTATTAAACGTCGTTGGCTGGTTAGGCGCGTTTATCGCCTTTTCTTGTTCTGTAAAATCTGGTGCGATCAACGTCGCATCTGCATTTGTTCGGAAGAGCCCCCTTCCTGCGCTAAAAAACCAACCAGAGGTGGTCGGAACATCCGAGCCCTTGGTACCATCACTGTGCGAGATACCTTAGCCTCTAACTCCCCATCAACAGTTACGGAGGCCATATAAGGTAGACGTTCGACGGTAGCAGTGATGTACTCCTTAATAGAATCTGTGGATGTACAACCAAAAAAGCTTAGCGGAAATAATACGAGGGTGTGAATAAAACGATTGATGGACATACGTTATATCAGACGGGAGAAAATAAATGCGGGATGGGTTCAAAATATGGATTTATTTTATATTCGTCAAGTTCCAAACATTAATTTATTCGTTTTTTAAAATTTCATATTTCCAGGTCTATTTAGATAGATCGAGTTATGTTTTGAAAGGTTGTAAGCCAAAGCAAATTATCTTCAAAACCTGTCGATCAATTCACGCCGTATTTTGTATATTCCATTCACCTGACCGATGGCCTTATTCTTGACACAATCAGACCAAATATATAGAATGAGTATCTGAAAATGGTTGTATTATAGAAGTACGTACATACCATCCTAAATGTTTATGGTCAATATTCACAAACGTACAACCCATGATGAAATGATTACTGATCAGGATTTAAAATATATCGCATTATGTGGGATGGCGAATAATGAGATCGAAGATCAAATCCATCGATTTCGGGATGGCTTCCCATATATCTCATTAGATCGACCCTGCATACCCGATAATGGTATTTTAAGATTATCTCGAGCAGATCACAGGTTCCTTCTTGAACTATATGAAGAAGCCGCTTTGAAAGGGAGAGTATCTAAATTTATCCCTGCTTCCGGAGCTGGAAGCAGAATGTTCCAGGGGTTGTTCGGCTTAAAGAATACGTATGCCCACCTATCTCGTATCGATTTGCAAAACAAAGCTGATGAGGGTGATGAGGTAGCCCAATATGGGGTGTCCTTTTTTAATGCATTGGTTCAATATCCATTTTACGGGACCTTGATTGAATCTTTGGGTGAAAAAACGCTTAATAATATTATGGAAAATGGCCCTTATGAAGTGATTTTGGATGAGTTGTTGACGAAGAAAGGCTTCAATTATCCAGATTTACCAAAAGGGTTGTTACCTTTCCACCGATATAGAGATCAATACCGAACACCTTTTGAAGAACATCTCGTTGAAGCAGATGCAATTACCAAAACAAGTACCGGCCAGATAAAAATCCACTTTACTGTTTCGCCTGAACACATGGATAGAATTAAGAACCATGTCGACTCTGCTATCCAGAATTATAACCCGGATACGACATTCGAAATATCCTTTTCGACACAGAACCCATCAACAGATACCATTGCCGTTGACTTAAACAATCAACCGTTTAGAGGTGACGACGGCCAATTGTTATTTCGGGCAGGAGGCCATGGTGCCCTTCTTGAAAATCTGGGCGGCGTCCATGGCGATATCATTTTCATTAAGAATATTGATAACGTCGTTCCAGACCATAAGAAAGTGGATATCCATTATTATAAAAGACTTCTTGGGGGATTCCTTATTCAAACCCAGAACCTTTTGTTCAATTATGCGGAAAAACTTGGCCAAACAAAGGGTGAGATCCTGGACGAGGTGCTCAATTTTTGTCGCACGCGTCTATCAATTGAACCACCAAAATCTGCCTTACGTACGAAAGCCACGACTCACCAATATTTGAAACATATTTTGGAAAGACCGGTTCGTGTGTGCGGGATGGTGAGGCATACAGGTGAACCTGGAGGTGGTCCCTTTTTCGTAAAAAATAAAAAAGGGGAAATCACCCCTCAGATCGTAGAATCAGCCCAGGTGAATATGGATGACAGAAAGCAAAAAGAAATATTTGAATCATCGACACATTTTAATCCCGTGGACCTGGTGTGTGGCATTCGTAACAGGCATGGAACACCTTTTGATTTAAGCAAATATCGGGATCCTGAAACTGGATTCATCTCGTATAAATCTAAAGGCGGTCAACCTCTTAAAGCAATGGAACATCCTGGCCTGTGGAATGGGAGTATGGCGCATTGGAACACACAATTTGTCGAAGTCCCCGCCCATACTTTCAATCCAGTTAAAACAATTGAGGACTTAGTTCGGCCCTCTCACCAACCGCAATAAGAATTTTAAATAGGGCAAGAGACCATTCATGTATAACGGCGTACTAATTCTCTTGATCAAATAAACCTGCTATGCAAGACCTGTTGCAACGCTTTCGAAACACGTCCATATCCCACAAACTAACGATTATTATCGTGGCGACGAGTTGTATTGTCCTTTTATTGGCCAGTACGGCTTTTGTATCCTACGGCCTGGTGACCTTCAGACGACAAATGGTCAGAAACCTGACGGTGCAAGCTCAGATTATTGGTCACAATACATCCACATCACTTGGTGTAAATGATCTTAGAGTTACGACGGAAGTTCTAACCGCATTAGAGGCAGAACCGAGTATTGTCCTGGCCTATATTATTGATATGGATAATGGTATACTATCCAAATATATTCGGCAATATGCTGAAGAAAGCCCGCTTTGGCCGATCCCGAAAACACCGGGATATGAATTTACGAGCGAGTATCTTCATCTTTATCAATATATTTATATTGATGAAAAACCCATGGGTATGATCTATATCCAGACTAATTTAAAATCTCTCTATACACGTTTATATCGCTATATCGCGATAGCTGGTGTCGTCATGATTGCTTCGACGTTAGTCGCCATCATACTGTCCTCCCAATTGCGCCGGGTCATCACGGAACCGATTTTATATCTGGCCGATGTCGCATCCCATGTATCTGTGCATAAAAATTATGCTGTACGGGCTATAAATCCATGCAATGACGAACTGGGATTACTTATAGGCCGTTTTAATGAGATGCTTGAACAGATTCAGGAAAGAGATAAAGCGCTTACAAATGCACAGGAACAATTGGAAGAACGTGTGCGGGATCGTACTTCTGAATTCAGGCATGAAATTTTAGAACGATCAAGGGCAGAAATAGAACTTCAGACGGCGAAGGATCAAGCCGAAGCGGCAAGTCAGACCAAAAGTGAATTTCTGGCGAACATGAGTCATGAAATCCGAACGCCACTCAATGCAATTATTGGCATGACTGAATTATCGCTGGATACGGAGCTCAATAACGAACAAAGTCAGTTCATTGAAGTTATCCAATCATCGTCAATCGTATTGCTTCGTGTAATCAATGACATTTTAGATTTTTCAAAAATAGAAGCCGGACAGTTAGAACTCGAAACAGCAAAATTTGATTTACGAGAATTAGTGGAAGGGGTGGCCGAAATTTTGGGGGGCCGTGCAAAAGTCAAAGGTCTTGAATTATTCAGTTATGTCGATCCTTTATTACCACTTACCTTCATAGGTGATTATACTCGCCTTGGACAGATCCTGGTCAACTTGACCGGGAATGCGGTAAAATCCACTAAAAAGGGGGAGGTTTCAATCCAAGTTGAGGCGGGTCAATCGCCTGTCACGAAAGATCACCAGAACTTTGAGGTCCATTTTATGGTCGCGGACACAGGAATTGGTATATCCGATGAGGATCAGCAAAAGATTTTTGGTAAGTTTGTACAAGCGGATGGATCGATTAAAAGACGATATGGTGGGACTGGCCTTGGTTTAAGTATCTCTCAATCCCTGGTTGAATTGATGGGTGGCCATATGTGGATAGAAAGCCAGGTGGGTGAAGGTAGTACGTTTCACTTTTCAGTTCACATGCCCTTAGCTGAGAAGTATGCGAAAGGGATTGAACTTCAATCCGGCACGGATTTAACTAATTTGGATATCCTGATCATTGATGATAATGAAACCAACCGTTATATATTAAATGAATACTCCCCGCAGCAAGCTGCGGGGTATCTTAAAATAGCGTCAGTTGTTGATGGTGTAGCCGTTGATAGGCTTTTTCAGTTCCTTGATTACGGACATCGTCTCGAATCGCCGCTTCCG
>Ga0114999_10000344_pt1 | contig 68890 bp, 63 predicted proteins | sample ArcticOcean_MG_C_3_FD_89820 | JGI IMG/M metagenome (GOLD analysis project Ga0114999, IMG submission 89820) | Marine microbial communities from western Arctic Ocean - ArcticOcean_MG_CB8_126 | ecosystem: Environmental > Aquatic > Marine > Oceanic | place: Arctic Ocean: Canada Basin | collected...
CGTTCAGGCGCGCGGATGGCGAGTCAATGTGGACATCCTCAATAGGTGGAGTCACTGCTGGGTGGGAGAAGATGGCTGCCAGGTGAAGTTTTGGTTTGTAAAGCATCGATTGCTGACCCAGTGAGTATTTGTTAGTGGGTAGGTTCGTGGGTAGAATCAATATTGGCGTGTAAGATATTGATTTATATAAATTAGCGGAGGAGGGAATAGAAGCCAGCGCTTTTCTGGATTGGTTGAAGCCCAGTCACGGCGAGGTTGCTGTCGTCAAAAAGCTTGATCGCGTCGAAGACGTTGAAGCGTTTCTTCAGGCAACACGCAAGGTCCGCAACAGCGGGCGCGTGTCGGCGGGTCGCCAGGAAGACCGAATTCCGAATTCGGTTCAGGTATTGCTGAACATTGCCGAGTGCGAGACGGACCTCGGACAGGTCGGGTCCCCCACCATTGGCCACACCATCGACCTCTGTCCGCACGGCCTCTGCGTCTTTAACCAGCAGGAGTTGCCCACGGATGCGGTCCTGCGCCTGACGATCACCGCCGTCGGTTTCCCGATTGCCATCTACAACCTCGTCGGTGACCCGCGCTGGGCCGCAAGCGATGACGAGGGACAGCGCATGGGCATCCAGATTCTGGAGGCGCAGGATTTCTCGCGCTGGGAGCGGGAGTTCCCCAGACGCTTCGTACGCTAGCTCTTGTCCCAAAATTGTCATCCTGACAATCCTTGGGAATCGGTTCGCAAGCGAACCGCGCTGGCAATGATCCATCTTTCGCACGTTACGTTTCCTGTGGGCCGCTTTCCACCGCGGGTGATGGCGGGTTACTCTGGCGCATGAATTTCAAAGGTGTACGCATATTCGACGGCGAGTCGGTCCTCGACCCTGGGCTTGACGGAGTAGTCGTCGAACAGGGCAGGATCACGAAGCTGTGCCCAGGCTCCGAGCTGCCGGGCGATGCAAAAGACCTCGGTGGGCTGTGGATCATCCCGGGCCTGATTGATGCGCACGTGCATCTGTGTCTCGATCCATCGATTTCTGATCCGCTGTCGCACCTGACGGACCCCGCGCTGTTGATGTCAGCGATGGCCGAGCGCGCATCCGCGATGGTCACGGCGGGGATAACCGCCGCCCGCGATCTGGGTGGCGGCAACTTCGTCGAACTCGCGCTCCGTGACCGCATCAACCGCGGCGAGATGCCGGGCCCGCGCCTCTTGTGTGCAGGCCAGCCGGTCACGTCGACAGGCGGACACTGTCACTTCTGGGGCGGGGAAGCCGCAGATCTCGAGGCCGCCCGTGTGGTCATCGAGCGTCAAGTCGAGCACGGCGTCGATCTGATCAAGGTCATGGCGACGGGTGGCAATATCACGCCCGGATCGAAGCCTGCGGACTCGCAGTTCGACCTGGCCACATTGACTGCCATCGTTGCTGCCGCCAAGGACTGCGGTCACGCTGTTGCTGCGCACTGCCACGGCACGGAAGGCATCGGCTTCGCTGCGGCGGCAGGAGTAACGACCATTGAGCACTGTTCCTGGGCTGGCGCGGCGGGTTGGGGACTCAATTACGATGCCGCGGCCGTTGAGGAAATGGTCCGACAGGGAACCTGGGTGTCCCCGACGATCAACTCTGGATGGCGCCGCCATGCCCCCGGAAGTGATCGGGAGAAGCTCCTCAACAAGAACTTTGCGCGACTGACAGACGCAGGCGTGCGGCTCATCGCGTCGACTGATGCAGGAATCCCCAACGTCTTTCACCATCATCTGCCGCTCGCGTTGCCGCTCTTCGCGCGCCTTGCTGGTATTTCCAACGAGGCAGTTTTGGTTGCTGCAACGAGTGATTGCGCGCGCGCGCTCGGCCTTGCCGGGCACGGGCTTATCCGGGAAGGATGTACGGCTGACATGGTGTTCGTTGATGGCGATCCGCTCGCGGACCTGGGTCGATTGGCAACCCCGGCCCAGGTGATGTGCCGTGGTGAGTTGCAGTTAAGCGGCGTTCTTACCTAGCACCGGGCGTTTTCGCCCCTTCGCATAGTCGCGCTTTTTTGTCAGGTTCGCGAAATGCTCGGCCGTATTCTCTCGGGGCCGCGCGTTGCCGGCCGGACCGTCATTTTCGGCGGAAAATGCGAGGTTTGCTTGCAAGCCGACTCCCACGGAATTGTCAGGATGACAATTCCTGGACATGAATTAAAGGTAGGGGATGTCGCGAGGTAAAACGACGGGCTTCCTGCGCGCGGTGCGGGAGGTGGGGTCTTGCCCACTGTCTGGTGCACTGAGGTTGCCGCAGAAATCTCGACCCGGCGTCATCGGCACCGGTGCCCGCATTCCCGCGGCGAGATATTGGTCCAGCGCATCGGTTGCCTCGGGAAGTACGTGTCGGGCGACGAATCGGGCACGCGGCAGGACGTGGCTGTCGAGGACGCGGTTGCGCTGCCCCCACGCGACCTGGAGGTTGCCGCAAGCAAACAGAAGAGGCTTGTTCGTGACCGCAACGTCGCGCTCGATGTTGTAGGTATATAACAGCATGAGGTCTTCGAATAACATCGCAAAGTCCTCCCGCAGGGTATAAAACGAGTACCAGTGCGTCGCGCCGTGGCGGGGAAACTCAACGCCAATCTCGGACGGGGACACCGCTTCCTGCGTGGACGTAGCGGTCGCGCCGCCATAACGGACCTCTGCAAGCGCTTCGAGCAATGTGGACTGGAGTGGGTGTGCAGACTGCAACTGATTGGAAGAAGGCAGTGTGATGTTGTGCCATAGTGGCCCGCTGGTGTTAACGGCACTGTGCGTTGCCACGGGGAAGAAGTCGTTGGCGTGGGCGAGTTCATGGAACAAAAGCCCGACGAGGCCAATCTCAATGTGGCTGCTGGTTCTGGGAGCGATATTGTTGCGGCGCAGAATCTCGCCATCCTTGATGGGAAAAGACAGAAAGTCGAATTGCAGTGCGTGGCCGAACTCCGCGCGATAGTCGGGCGCTGTGTCGACGTCTAGCCGCTCTGCCGCAGTCAGCCAGATGCTGGCCGGGTCGAGGTAGATAGCGCCGGTGATTGCCCAATAGAAGGATGGGCGGATGTCGTGTGAGATGACGATGGCAGTTGCGGCGCGGGTCAGAAGGCGCATTTCCGGCCCCATACGCTGCAGTGCAATCTCAAAGTTCCGGCCCATCCAGTCGTGGGACACAATGACGCGATTCATGATGTCGTCGATATCAGGGTCGGAGGTCTCCATCCCGATCAGAGGCAGATCGCCCAGTGAGCAGCTTGCCTGTTCGCGCACGGCTACGGCGCACCTGACCAGTGAGTCCCGGTGCGGGGTATTTGCCCGATAGGGACGTGATTTGGCCCGCATGCCGGGCTTGTCGAGGAACAGTAGGTTGGACTCCACCTCCAGGGTTTGGGCAGCGATGGACGTGGCCCCGTGAACTTCACCGTCGTCGTCCTCGAAACGCACATAGATCCGGCCGGCGGCGGCATCGAGCGCAACGTGACTGAGTGCGCTCGCAAATATACTGAAAGTGGGTGTTGCTCCGGCAGCGATATGGGCCGTGATGGTGGCCGCCGCCGTCCCAAGGCAAGCGCCTGTTGGTGTTGTCTGACACACGCTTAGGGCGATTGGCATGCCCGCGTCGGCTTGTGCGGTGACGTTGAGAGTGGCGCCGGTGCCAACGTTGACCGCCGCGACAGCGAAGGCCCCGGACAGCGTGTCGAGGGGAAGCTTCAGAATGCCGTCGTTGTCCGCAGTTCGGGCGAGGGCCACGACATCGGCAGAGGGTGTTTCCGAGACGCGAAGCTGGAGCGTGTTAACCCCCGGTATCAGGGGTGCAGACACGCCGGTGCAGGTGAAGTTGAAGCTGACCGGGCGCGAGAAGCGTTCAGAGGGTGTCAGCGCGAGAACGAAACTTTCAACGCCGTTCGGCGCGAGAAAAACCGGATGGTTGCGCAGGCCTGTCGGGCGATTGGTCACTGGATCGGTGCGCTGGAAGCTGAAGTCGCCCGGCGCGTTGTTGACCGATATTCGGCAGTTGCGCAGTAGCGTGCTCGTGCCGTTTGCCACGCTTGCGAAGACCGTTGCGGTTTCGCCAAGTGTGATCGAACGTGAGCTGGGCAGAACTGCCGCGTTAATCGATGCGACCGCGCTCTCAATGAACAGGGGGAGAACCGAGAGGATTGCAAGAGTCACAACGGCGCGCCTTGGATAAGCGCGCGTACAACTTGGATAAGCGCCAGCGCAACTTGGATGGGCGCGCGCGCAACTTGGATAGGCGGGCGGAACTAGCTTCGGTGTCGTGTTGGTCATCGCCTCGCACCTGTTATGAGTCAGGTCTCGTCCTCACCAAGCCTGCCAGCAATTCCGCAGTCGCTCAGGTTATCTTGAGCGAGTGTGATCGATCGTCACTGTGCAACACCTGAATGACAAGGCGCAGGCGCCAGGTCCGCGCGGGTCGCCGAGGTCAGGCACCGCCGCTAATGAAGGTGCCAGCGCACAGCGATCAGGCGCCTGCCGCGCTTCTTGATGGTTCCAGCCTTTCATGGAGCTCAAGCCGTTCATGGCATTAAAGCCTTTCATGGCACTAAAGCAAAGTGTCGTGGCGTTCCCTGCGCGACAGCGCGGTGATCCGGCACCGTGAGATGTTGATAGAATTCGCCGGGATTGCGACCGGTCGACATTTTTACCCGCGATGAGATTCGTCAACTCAGCCGACGCTTGAACTGGCAGGGCGCGGGATTGCTCATCCACTGCTGGTTCTCGATCATTGCGACCTGGACCATTTGCGTTCTCTATCCGCACCCACTTCTGGTCTTTGTTGGCATTTTGATCGTCGGCGCTCGCCAACTCGGCTTTGGGGTCATCAATCACGAGGCGGCGCACTATCTGTTGTTTGAAAACCGCAGGCTGAACGACTGGGCGGCGGAGTGGCTGACGGCGCGTCCGCTCTTTGGTGCCAGTGTAGTCGGGTACCGCCGCACGCATCCCCTTCATCATCGCCATACGCAGCAGCCCGGGGATCCGGATCTGCCACTGTCGGCTCCATTCCGACGACGCGCGCCAGCCTGCGCGGGAAGTTTGTGCGGGATCTGACCGGCCAGACAGGCTGGAAGCAGCGCAAACGAATCGTGGTTGATAGTTTCAGGAACCGGTCGGGGTAACTTGACGCGGTGCGCGGGGTCCGGCGACTCGGGCCGAATCTGATGATAAATCTGGTGTTCCTGACGGGATTCGCGGCCGCTGACACGTGGTGGCTTTATTTCGTGTTGTGGATTCTGCCGACGATGACGTGGGAACTCTTCATCTCAAGAATTCGTAACATCGGCGAGCACGGGGCGGTGGGTGACAAGGACAACCGCCAGCAGAATACGCGCACGACCCCTCGTGCGTTTGCTGATCGCGCCATATTTCGTGAACGATCACCTTGAGCATCATCTGCTCGCGTCAGCACCCCGGTGACGATCTCCTGCTCGCGCTGCCGGACGCCGATCCGGTGTCAGGCGTCTGTGTACCAGACAGAGATGATGAAACCGGGCTGGCCGCGCTCAGTGTTGTCAGTCATAAACGACGATTGCTCAACGAACTGCACCGTGATGGCGGCACCCTTTTCGGCAAGCCATTCGTTAATCTCGGTTTCGCCTTCATGGACCTGAGACACGCGTTGGCGGAATATTTGTACTTTGACCTCTATCACCTCACAAATTTTGAAGCCTGCCAATCTTAACGGGTTTGCCGGTGTGTCTTGGTCAGATTTGGCCCACTTTCCTCGAGGGGGACAAGCCCGGTCGCAAGGTTAGTTTCGCGCATGCCGGGGGTCCGGTCGTCCTGCATGTGAGGGGGATGCGAGAGGCATGTGGGAGGGCGGCGAGCGGGTAGGCGGTGCCGATCCGACGTCGGGGATGGGAGCCGCCTCCGTTTGTTGCGTCCTGCTGGAACTCAGCATTCGGGAGGCGCCAATGGAGACTCACCAATGGAAACGCGGGGGCAATATCGCTGGTATGCTGGGCGCATCACAACGACTTGCCGCGCGGGGATTGTCCGTCCAGAAGAGGCACAATCCAGAAGAGGCACAGGGGGTGGGTTGATTGTTAGGGGTGGCGAAACGTTGGAGTCGGGGCATAGGTTAGAAGCGGGTAGGAAAGCAGGGCAGACGGCCATGTCCTCTGCCTTTCGTGGAACTAAAGCAATATGCTGCGGTGTTCTCTGCGCGACAGCGCGGCAATCCGGCAGCGTGAGATGCTGATGCAGGTATCGCGGATTTCGGCCAGTTCCAGGATCTAACGCGGTCATAGCAATAACAATCGAGTAGAAGCGTGGCGCAAGACAAATTGGCGCGGGAAGACAGACGACGCGTTCTCAAACTAATGGGGACCGCAGGGGCCGCAACGGTTGCGGGCGTCGCATTCTGGCCGAGGTCAGCGTTGGTGGACGCTGCGCGCGCCGCGATGTCCTCGCGAGTGTATGAAGATGTCGGCGCAAGCCCGCTCGATAATCTGCTCGGCGTTCGATACGAGCCCTTGCACATCAAGGTCGTTTGAGTGCACGCCGGTGACGGGAGTTTCTTGCCAGGTACGTGGAACATCAATCAAAACAGGAAGTTCGCCCATGACTGAACACTCACTGACGAATCAAGCTGAGGGGCGCTGGTGGAGCAAGCTGTTCATCGTCAGCGCGCTTGTCGCGCTCTTGTGCCTGGTCACCGCACCGCTTGGGCACAAATACGGTTTTGTCGAGTTGCTGCCCGCGTTTGGCAGCCTGATCGTATCGTTGCTGGCGGGCGCCGTCATCGTTATCGTCGGTACGGTGATGATTGTTGTTGCCCACAATAAAGGCCTGTTACGTGACCGCAATCTGACGGCGCTTGCCGTCGTGCTTGGCTGTATACCCATTGTCGTGATGTTGCCGCAGATGCTGGCCGGCCGTTCCGTCCCGCCCATTCATGACATTACGACCGATGTATCCGATCCACCGCTCTTTCAGGCAGTACTACCGTTGCGTGCAGACGCGGGCAACCCCCCCGGCTACGGGTCGAAACAACAGTCTGCCGAGGAACTCGCGGCATTGCAGGAGGCTGCCTACCCCGCCGTGACCTCCCTTGAGACGTCGCTCCCGATGCCGCAAGCCGTCGCCCGTGCTGCCGAGGTGCTCGGAGCGCAGGGTCTCGAACTGGTGGATGTTAGTGACGACGACGGCCGGGTTGAGGCCACCGCGACGACCTTCTGGTTCGGCTTTAAGGACGACGTGGTGGTACGGGTACGGGCGAACAGGGCGGGCTCAACGATTGACGTGCGATCAAAATCTCGCGTTGGTCAAAGCGACCTCGGGGCGAATGCCGCGCGGGTCATCCGCTTCCTCGAGGACTTTTGACTGGCAAGTCGTGTTCAAGCGCCTGCTAGAATCTCTATGCCAATGTCAGTTTCGCCGGGCTCGGCGGTGGGATTCAAGGTTGGCGGAAGCAAATCGGTGAGGTCAACAATGCGGTGAGCAGGGCGAGAGTTTCTCGCGCTCTGCAAACGGAGGCGCGAATGCGGTGTCCCAAGTGCTTGTCAGACATGGAGACGATCACGTTCAACGACGTCGAGATAGACCGGTGCTTGGATTGCTACGGCATCTGGTTCGACCATTTGGAACGCTCGCGTCTCGCCGGGCTCAAGGGTGCAGAGTCAATCGACATCGGCGATGAAGAGACCGGCGCTCGTCACGACGGGATGGTCTACGTCGAATGTCCGCGCTGCTTCGGCATCATGGAAAGGATGGAAGCCGGATCATCGAGTAGCCCCATTCACTATGACCTTTGCGTCAGTTGCCATGGCAGCTATTTCGACGCTGGCGAGTTTCGTCGATATCTCCTGAGCGAACGAAGCTGAGGCCAGGCCGGCAACTGGTTCTGGGGCAGGAACGGGTTCTTTGTCCCAAAATTGTCATCCTGACAATTCCTGGGAGTCGGTTTGCAAGCAAACCTCGCACTTCCTGTAGAAAAGAGGCCTGCAGAAAAGAGGCCTTTAGAAAACGGCGGTGCATCCCTGCACCGCTAGGGTCGCAGTAGCTTTCTGACGATCTGGTTGACCTGCTGCGGATTTGCGGCGCCCCTGGTCTCTTTCATGACCCGACCCACGAAGAACCCCAGGACCTTGTCCTTGCCGGCCCGAAACTGATCAGCCTGCTTCGGATTGGCATCGATGATTGTGCTGATCAATGGTTCAAGTTCGGCACTGTCGGACACCTGTTTCAGGCCTTGTGCCTCAATGATGTCGTCGATGTCGCCGGCGCTCTCCCACATTTGGTCGAAGACCTGCTTGGCCGCTTTGCCCGAAATCGTCTTGTCGCTGATGCGGCTGATCAATTTTGCGAGCTGCAATGCGCTAATCGGCGATCCCGAGACATTTGCATCCTCACGGTGCAGTCGACCGAGCAGTTCCACTCGCACCCAGTTGCCGGCCGCGCGCGGGTCACCTGACTCGCTGGCAACCTGCTCGAAGTAGTCGGAGAGCGCCCGACTCGACGTGAGTACCTGGGCGTCGTCCCCGCTGAGGGCATATTCGGCGACGAACCGGCGGGACCGGGCATCGGGGAGTTCGGGCAAGCTGGTGCGTATCTCGTCGATGTACTCGCGGCTGATCTGAACCGGCAACAGGTCCGGTTCCGGGAAGTAACGATAGTCGGTTGCGGTTTCCTTGCTCCGCATGGGGCGGGTTTCATCTTTGTCCGGATCGTAGAGCCGAGTCTCCTGCACGATTCGGCCACCTTCTTCGAGTACCTTGCGCTGGCGCACAATCTCGTACTCGATCGCTCGTTGCAGAAAGCGAAACGAATTGACGTTCTTGGTCTCGGTGCGAGTGCCGAATTCGTCTGTCCCGACTGGTCGGATACTGACGTTGGCATCGCAGCGAAACGAGCCCTCGGCCATTTCGCCGTCTGATACATCGAGCCACGTCACCAGCCGATGGATGGCGCGTGCATAGGCAACGGCTTCGTCGGACGAGCGCAATTCCGGTTCTGAAACAATCTCGATGAGCGGCGTTCCAGCGCGGTTGAGGTCGATGCCGGACATGCCACTGTAGTCTTCGTGTAGCGACTTGCCGGCGTCTTCTTCGAGGTGCGCGCGCGTGATGTTGATGACGCGTTCGCCAGCGTCGGTTTCGATCTTGAGCTGGCCGCCCTTGACGATTGGCTCGTCCAACTGCGTGATCTGATAACCCTTCGGTAAGTCGGGGTAAAAGTAGTTCTTTCGATCGAAGACCGAGCGTTCACCGATTTCTGCACCGACAGCGAGGCCGAAACGCACGGCCTTTCGATACGCTTCGCCGTTAACGACCGGAAGGACGCCGGGCAGTCCCAGATCGACCGCACAGGCCTGTGAATTGGCAACGGCACCAAAGGTTGTACTCGCACCCGAGAAGAGCTTGGACGTGGTTGACAGTTGTACGTGGATCTCGAGTCCAATGACGACCTCCCACACTGGCTGCGACGGACTCATGGCTGCTCCGACGGTTGGCCACCGGCAGCGACCGTGCCGACGGGCGTGAGGGTGTGGAAGTCGGTACCCATCTGGTATTGGTGAGCGACGTTCAGGAGTCGCGCCTCCTCCAGATGGGGGGCGATTAGTTGTAGTCCGACAGGCAGCCCGTCTGAGAGCCCGACCGGCATCGACAGGGCCGGAAGGCCCGCGAGATTCGCGCCAATCGTGAATATGTCCTGCAGGTACATGGCGAGCTGATCGTCGGTCTTCTCGCCGAGCGCGAACGCCGGCGCGGGGGTGGTTGGGCCAATAAGCACATCGGCGATGTCAAAGGCGTTGACGAAGTCGTCCCGAATCAGGCGTCTCACCTGCTGCGCCTTCCTATAGTAGGCATCGTAGTAGCCGGCCGAGAGGGCGAAGGTTCCCGCCAGTATTCGTCGCTGGACTTCGCGGCCGAGGCCCTCTGACCGGCTGCGTCGATAGAGGTCCGCGAGATCGATCGGATCGTCGCAACGATAGCCAAAGCGCACGCCATCGTAGCGCGAAAGATTGGCTGAACATTCCGCTGGCGCAATGACGTAATACGCCGGAATCGCGTGGCGCAAGTTGGCGAGGTCGACGTCGACGACGGTCGCGCCGAGTTTGCACAGCGCGTTGATTGCGTCCTCGATGCGGGCCCCGGAGCCTGCATCGATGTCGTGCTCGAAGTACTGGCGTACCCGGCCAAGCCGCAGACCCGTGAGCGGCCGATCAAGCTGAGAGACATAGTCGGGAACAGGCACATCGAGGCTAGTGCTGTCGCGCTCGTCTGCGCCTGCCATGACGCCAAGCATGATCGCAGCGTCTTCGGCTGATCTTGTCATCGGACCCGCCTGGTCAAGGCTGGAGGCATAGGCAATGATGCCCCACCTCGAAATCCTGCCGTAGGTCGGCTTGAGTCCGGTGATGCCGCAGAATGCCGCGGGCTGACGGATCGAGCCACCGGTGTCGGTTCCCGTCGCGCCCGCGCAGAGTCTTGCCGCGACCGCCGCCGCCGATCCGCCGGACGATCCGCCGGGCACGCGGTTCTCGCCCCAGGGGTTGGTAACGGCGCCGTAGAAGCTCGTTTCGTTTGAAGACCCCATGGCGAATTCATCCATGTTGGTCTTGCCCAGTGTGATAGCTCCGGCGGAGCGAAATTTCTCAACGACGGTCGCACTATAGGGGGCGATGAAGTTGTCGAGCATGCGCGAGCCGGCCGATGTTCGGGTGCCCTCGGTGCAAAAAATGTCCTTGTGAGCAATGGGGATGCCGAGCAGCGGCCGGTTGCTACCAGCGCCGTTCAAGCGGTCCGCATCGGCGGCCGCGGCCTCGGTCAACGCGCTATCTCGCATCCCGGTGATGTAACTATTGAGCCGGACATCCTCGGCCGCGATGCGATCGAGGTAATGCGTCGTCAGTTCGACAGACGAGTAGTCGCCCGCGGCCATGTCGGCACCCATTTGCGCGATGGTCCGATTGTGCATGGTCATTCGACGACGCGCGGGACCAGATACAGGCCGTCCTTGGTAGCCGGCGCATGAGTCTGGAAGTGATCGCGTTGATCCGATTCCGTTACTGTGTCGGCCCGTAGTCGCTGGACGGCGTCCAGTGGATTCGCCATCGGTTCGACGTCCTGCGTGTCCACGGCAGCCATCTGGTCGGCGAGATCCAGGATGTTCTGTAAGCTGTCGATCTGCAAGTTGAGTTCCTCGCCCGGCAACGCGAGTTGGGCGAGTTCAGCGATTGATTCGACGAGGGGCTTGTCTATTTTCATGGGTGTTTCGTTGCGATTTCGTTGGTAGTCAGGTTGGCAGTCGACGCTAGCGGATTGGCAAAACGGCATCTGCGGCGCCGGGGCCCGGGCGCGTCGAATCCTAATGGGCTTTGGGATTCTGGGCAAGAAACGAACGTCCATCCGGACGCTGGCCTGGTACCCGGGCGGGAACTCGCAATGGGGACCCGGGCTTGCGACTCGCGTGTGGAACTGCGTTTCATTCGGCAAACGGGCATCGCGGGCCGCTCGACAGACCGGAATCCGGGCTATTCGTACGCTTCTCCACGGTCTTTGTGATCTTCGTGGCCTTTTGGTCATTAGGATATTGAGCGAATTCCTCGCGATTGATAGAGTTGCGGAACATTTTGAATCCAGATCGTTAGGATATTGTCCCGCGCAAGACGTCGCTGCGGGTCACACGGGTCCGGAATGGCAGGCTGAGAGTCCGGTGACGGGCCAGGTTAAGAGGGCCAGGTTAAGAGGGCCAGGTTAAGAGGGCCAAATTTAAGGGTGCCGGGTTCAGGGGTCAGGCAGAAGAAGGCCAGAATCCGAAAGCGACAGTGCGACAAGAATAGCAAGACCACAAGCATGCAAATGCGGCTGGTTACGGCAATCAAACTGCGCGCTCACTCGCCCGGCCTTCGCGGCGGATCGGTACGCGTGAGGGGACCGGTTGGAACACGTCAATGCGGTAATACATAAGGGTGTGGTTCATTGTTTAAGAAACTGAGGGGCTTGTTCTCAAGTGATCTCTCGATTGATCTCGGGACAGCCAACACGCTGATTTATGTACGCGGCAAGGGCATCGTCCTCGATGAACCGTCGGTGGTCGCGATTCGCCACAAAGACAACCGCAAGACCGTCGCTGCAGTTGGCATCGATGCCAAGCGTATGCTCGGCCGAACGCCCGGCAATATCACAGCGATTCGACCATTGAAAGATGGTGTCATTGCAGACTTTCAGGTGACTGAGAAAATGTTGATGCACTTCATCAAGAAGGTGCATGAGAATTCCTGGATCAGGCCGTCACCGCGGGTGCTGGTCTGTGTGCCGTGCCAGTCGACCGAAGTAGAACGACGGGCGATCAGAGAATCGGTTATCAGTGCGGGTGCCCGTCATGTGGGCCTGATCGAAGAGCCGATGGCGGCAGCGATTGGAGCCGGCCTGCCGGTACACGAAGCGATTGGCACGATGGTCGTTGACGTTGGTGGTGGCACCACCGAGATCGCTGTGATTTCATTGAACGGTGTGGTCTACGCGCAATCGATCCGGGTGGGAGGTGATCGATTTGATGAGGCGATCACCGCGTATGTTCGTCGGACTCAGGGCAGCCTGATTGGCGACGCGACGGCCGAACGGATCAAGCAGGAAATCGGTGCCGCTTTCCACTGCACCGAGATCCGGGAGATCGACGTGCGCGGCCGCAATCTTGCTGAAGGTGTCCCGCGGAGCTTTACACTGAACAGCAACGAGATCCTCGAAGCGTTGCAGGAGCCGTTGTCGGTGATCGTACAGGCTGTCAAGGGTGCGCTGGAGCAAACGCCACCGGAGCTTGCCGCAGACATCGCCGAGAGCGGTCTGGTGCTGACCGGCGGAGGCTCGCTGTTGCGAGGCCTCGACCGCCTGCTCTCTACCGAGACGGGCTTGCCGGTGATTGTCGCCGAAGACCCGCTGACGTGTGTTGCAAGGGGCGGTGGCAAAGCGCTCGAAAGCTTGGACCGGGGTGACGACGACGTCCTTTCGCTACAATAAGTGCCGCGTGCTGAAGCGGTCAATGCAGGTCTGACGCGAACGGCCGGCGAGGGAAGCTGAACGCGCATCGATGACACTCCTGACGCCTGGGGATGGGCCCGCCCTGGCGACAGCGACCGGAGACTAGTCCGATCAAGTCGCTCTTTCTCGAAGAGACAATCACGGTGTACAAGGTCATTGGCCTTGGCATCCTGTCGTTGGCGCTCATCGCGATCGACCATCTGTCTGACTTTCTCGACTATCCCCGCGCCGGACTGAGTGTTCTCGTTACACCCATCATCCTCATCGCTGACGTGCCAGAGAGGACACTCAAGGGAGTAAGCGAGGTTGTTGCGAGTCGCGACGATCTGCAGAAAGACAACCGGCACCTGCGTGAGGAGGTGCTGATGCTGCACGCCAAAACCGAGAAAATGGCGGCGCTCACCGCAGAGAACAACCGCCTGCGGGGTTTGCTGGGGTCGGCGGAAAAGGTGGAGGACAACGTTCTTGTCGCTGAATTGATCGGTGTCGATCCGGATCCTGATCGACACATTGTCATCATTGACAAGGGTTCGAGCGAAGGCGTGTTTGTGGGTCAGCCTCTGCTGGACGCTGAAGGTTTGATGGGGCAGGTCATAGAAGCAGGGCCCATAACCTCCCGGGTACTCCTGATCAGTGACCGCTTGCATTCAGTTCCTGTACAGGTGGTGCGCAGTAACTTGCGACTGATCGCTCGGGGTACGGGGATCATTACAGAACTTGAGCTACGACACGTCCAGGACACAGCCGACATCGTTGAGGGTGACCTGCTGGTTGCCTCCGGCCTCGGCGGTCGGTTTCCGGTTGGCTATCCGGTCGGCGTTGTTTCAAAGATCCGTCATGATCCTGGCAAACCCTTCGCCGTGGTCCGCGCGACGCCGACCGCGCGGCTGGACCGGACCCGGCATGCATTGCTCGTCTTTACCGAAGAGCGGCTCGCGAAGCTTCCTTCCGGGACGAGCCCTGAGAGCGGTGGCTGACGTGTACCGAGGTCAGTGGGTCGTCTTGACAAGCTTTCTTTTCGCGCTCGTTCTGTCCGTCGTTTCGGTCATTTCAACCGGTCCGGACAACGTTGGCCATTTACGGCCGGACTGGGTTCTGATGGTCCTGATCTATTGGGTCATGGCGCTGCCCCAGCGCGTCGGCATCGTCGCGGCATGGTGCCTTGGCATCGTCGTTGACGTGCTTAGTGGCAGTCTCATCGGCCAGCATGCGGTTGCGTACATTCTGGTGTCTTATGCCGTTACTCAGGGCTACCAGCAGCTTCGGATGATCTCTGTTTGGCAACAAAGTGTGGCAGTGCTGGTCCTTGTGGGAGCAAGCCAATTGATCAGCATCTGGATTCAGAGCATCGCCGGAATGACATCGTTTAGTTGGTGGCACATGCTGCCTGCTGTTGTCAGTGCCTTCATCTGGCCGTGGATATTTCTTGTCCTTCGATATCTGCGCCGACAATTTCGAGTAACCTGACAAGGTGGCGTGAATGGGCTTCCTTACAGCACCGACGGCAGGCTCGCGGCCCCTCATTGGTCCTGCGTGTGCACATTGAGAGATAAGTGGAAGAGAGACCCGATCAGAATGATGTGATACTTGCGTCGCTGTCGCCGCGCCGCGCCGCCCTGTTGCGGCAGATTGGTCTGCGCTTTGCGATCGTGAGCGGGGATGTGGTCGAACCGCGTTGGAGCGGCGAGAAGCCTGAGGACTACGTTGCTGCAATGGCGACGCTTAAAGCCGACGCAACGAAGACGATTATTCACGCAGACGCGGCGCGACACTACGAAGGTGTGGCAGATCTGCCCTTGATCGCTGCTGACACGGTGGTGGTCATCGATGGCGAGGTGCTTGGCAAGCCTCAGGACGAAGATGACGGCGTGACGATGCTGATGACCCTCGCCGGGCGTCAACATCGTGTTTTGACCGGTGTGGAGATTCTGTTTGCCGGGCAGGTCTGCCGCTGCGTCGTCGAAACCGCGGTCAATGTCCGACCGTTGACTGAGCAGGATTGTCGCCGGTACTGGCTGACAGGTGAGCCGGCAGACAAAGCTGGCGCCTATGGAATTCAAGGTGTCGGTGCTGTTTTCGTAACGGGTATCGAAGGTAGTTATACCAACGTGGTTGGCTTGCCGTTGGTTGAGACGGCGCAATTACTTAAGGCATGTGGCATCGACATTCTCGGTCGAGCGACGACAGCCTCGGTGCGCCGCGCAGAGGAAAGAACAAATGTTTGAAATCGGACGTGTGCAATGGCTGAAGAGATTATTATCAGCGTATCGCCTCATGAAACCCGGGTCGCAGTCGTCGAGCAGGGACTCATGCAGGAGATTTTTCTGGAGCGCTCCCACACACCCGGGACGGTGGGGAATGTCTACAAGGGCAAGGTCCTGCGGGTGTTGCCGGGAATGCAGTCGGCTTTTGTCGACATTGGCCACGCCAAGGCGGCGTTTCTTCATGTAACGGACCTCATCGACACGCACGAGGCCATGATGGAGAAGCGAGGGCCGGACTTTGCAATGCCGCCCATCCACGAACTCGTGCACGAGGGCCAGAAGCTGCTGGTTCAGGTGACCAAGGAACCGATCGGCACAAAGGGGGCGCGCATAACGGCGAACCTGTCCCTTGCATCCCGGTTCCTCGTCTATATCCCGGGCACCTCGCACATAGGTGTTTCCCAGCGCATCGAGGACGAAGCGGAGCGAGATCGGCTGCGGCGGGTCGTGACGTCACTCGGCGACGCCCGTGGCGCGGCACCGGGCGACGGCTTCGTCGTCCGAACGGCGTCCGAGGGTGCCGATGCCGATGAAATCGCCAGCGACGGTGAGTTGCTGCGTGCCCGTTGGCGGACGATCCAGGAAGATGGCAGAACGGCCAACACACCCGCGTTGATCTATGAAGATCTGCCGCTGCACCTGCGCGTGATGCGCGATCTGATTAGTCAGCGGACGGATCGAATTGTCACCGACAACGTTACGATCTTTGATGCCCTCCAGCGTTTCCTCACGGACTTCATGCCTAAAAAGAGCGACTGCCTGACGATCGAGCAGGGCGCTGTACCGCTGTTTGATGCACACAATCTCGAAGATCAGCTCGAATCTGCCCTGGATCGTAAAGTCGGACTCAAGTCGGGCGGTTACATGGTCATCGATCAGACCGAGGCAATGAACACCGTGGACGTTAATACCGGCGGCTTTGTCGGGCGCAACGACCTCGAAGAGACGATCTATCGAACCAATCTTGAAGCCGCGGCGGCGATCCCGCGCCAATTACGACTGCGCAATATTGGCGGCATCGTGATCCTCGATTTCATCGACATGGTCGACGAAGAACACAAAAGACAGGTTCTGCGCACACTTGAGAAGGGGCAGCAGCAGGATCGGGTGAAGTGGAACATCTCGGAGATCTCGCAACTCGGGCTTGTTGAGATGACCCGGAAGCGGACCGACGAGAGTCTCATGAAGACAATGTGTGAGCCCTGCGCGGCGTGCAACGGTCGGGGGTTCATCAAGTCTGCGGAATCGGTCTGCGTGGAGATTTTTCGCGAGGTCAAACGGAGGTCGCTAACGCTTGCGGACTGTCGTTGCATGATCAGGGGAGCGCAGACGGTCATCGACAGGTTGCTGGATGAGGATGCCGAAATGGTCACGGCGTTGGGTGAAACTCTCGGGGTGGCACTGCAATTGCAGGTCGAACCCGCCTACTCTCAGGAAGAATACGATGTTGTGCGCCTGCACTGACATCTCGATAAAGCGCCGGTGAGCACCTCATGTAACGGTCTATCGCAGACGGTTGGGCGCGGGCTGTGAAACGTTCGTTCTCAATCCTGCGACGTTCGCTGGAAGTCCTCTTTCTGGCTGTCCTCGTCGCGCTCGCACTCTACGTCTCGCTGGGTCGTGTGCTCCTCCTCGCCATCTCTGCGGAAACCTGGGCTGGCTGGGTAGGAGCAGCCATGGGCGCGAAGGTCGTTGTGACGACCAGTGAGGGCGACTGGTTGTATCTGGACCCGCGACTGAAGCTGAGCGGGGTGTGCGTTTCGGACTGCGCGCTCGCTATCGATTCGGTGCAGTTGCGAATCAACGCGATACGGAGCGTGATTGAGCAGCGTCCGGTCGTCGCTGAAGTGCTGGTCGATGGTCTGCGTCTGGATGTCCGACGAGATGCGGATGGCGAATGGTTCGTGGTCGGCGTGCCCCGGGGCGATCGAAGCCTCACTCTGGGCGACGTGCTGGATGCGATGCCCCATCTCCATCAGGTCTCCCTGACAAACGTCAGAGCCCATGTTATTACTGAACGCGCTGCATTTGATGTCGAAACGACTACATCACGACTCTCCACCTTGGGTGATGAGCGCCACTTCAGCGGTGAGGTGACGATTCGGACAGACACAGAGTCACTCAATTTTGAGATGTGCGGGCGGTATCGCGGTGACCCGCGTTCGGAGACCTTCGCTGCGGATGTGTATGCGCGGTTGCCCGTCATCGCCGCGGGCGTTCTGGCGCCCCTGTCCGTTGATTTGCCGGGGGGCGTCACCATCAGTGATGTCAAGATAGGGGGTGAGTTGTGGCTGCACGCAGAGGCGGGTGCCGTCACAGTCCTTGGCGACATCCTGCTACCTAGCCTGCAGGTGAGTCACCGCAATGAGTCCTCCACGCCATTGATTGACGTTGAGGGCCTGTTTCGCGCTGACCTCGATGTCGACGGCGGTTGGCATGTGATGGTCTCGCACCTCGGTGGCATGGTTGGAGGCGAGGCCTGGAATCTGGACCAGTTACAGGTTGTCGGGAGCAATCGTGATGACGGTCAAGTGATTGCCGGCTATCTGCCGATCCTCGACCTGAGCGCGATGACACGTGCGGCGATTACTCTCGACAAATCAATGAAGCTGCTTCCTGAGAGTGTGCGGGAGGCTCTTTATACCGTGCAACCGGCTGGCAGTTTGTCAGGTTTAAGTTTCCGCACGTCGACCACTGATCCGGTTGCCGCGGCAAGGCTCACGGCCAGAATATCGAGCGGTCAGATCAATGCTTACCTGGGGTCACCTTCGGTCACGAATCTCAATGGAGTGTTGTCCCTGAGCCGGGATCACGGTTTCATCGACATCGAAAATGGCCCATTTAAGCTGCATCTGAAGCGGATCTTCGATGAGGTCTGGTCGTTTGATCAGGGTCGTGGGCGCTTTGAGTTTCAAAGGGACGGCGACCGTTATCAGCTGTTTAGTCACGCAATTGAGCTTGTCGACGGTGACCTCACTGCGTTCGGTCAGATCCACCTCAACCTCGAAGCCGATCCGGCAAAGCGCTCCTGGGGCCTGATGCTCGGCTTGAGAAATGGCGACCTTATCGACGCCGAGCGGTACTTCCCGGCCGCGATGTCGCCAGATCTGAGGGACTGGCTGACGCGTGCGGTGGTTGACGGGACGGTGGCTGAGTCAGGCTTGCTGTTCCATGGTTCCCTGTTTCGGAAGTCCGCCAAGATCGAACGGCTGCAGGAAATGTTCTTTGCAGTAGAGGGCGGTGTGCTCGACTACGACCCGGCGTGGCCTCGGGTAGGAGCGCTTGAGGCGACGATCTATACGGGCAACTGGGGCGTAGAGACACGCGGCGCGGTCGGCGTGATTTACGACTCAAGCGTTAGCATTGGTGAGGTGGTGGTACCCATGAACGACGAAGCACCGGCGTTGTGGGTCCATGTTGACGGGACTTTCGAAGGCCCAGTGAACGACGGTATTCGTTTTCTCAACGAGACACCGCTGGCAGGTATCACGAGCCGGGTTGCAGAGCACTGGAGCGGGGCCGGCGACATGCAGGGGGCCGCCAGGCTTGAGATCCCGATCGGAACTGATGCCGCAGCGCGTGCTGCTCTGACCGATGTCGACCTGCTGCTTTCGGACAACGCGATCGAGATGCCGGACTTTGACCTGGTGATTGATCGCCTGGATGGTCTAATCCGGTATCAAAATGAATCCGGTCTAACATCAAGTGACCTGACCGGGCGGTTGTTCGAGCGACCGGTGAGTGGAACGATTGCGACAACGAGTGGTGACAACACGGCGATTCGCTTTGATGTTGCAGGCCGCGTGACGGCGGAGGCGCTCTATGCGTGGACGGACCAGCCCATACTCAACCGGGCTAGCGGCGAGTCTGCCTATGAAGCAACGTTGTTCGTTCCCCAGGGCGAAGTGGGTGTGGCACCAGGCGAGGGGGTCAAGGGGGTCAAGGGGGATAATGTCGTAGGGGATGCGCCAGACGCGTCTCTTGCGTCGCCGTGGATTGAAGTAACGTCGGACCTTGCAGGTATTGAATTGCGACTGCCGCACCCGCTTGGCGTGACCCGCGAGGGGTCGGCCAATCTGCGATACCGCCACGTGTTCGACAGCGTGCAGGAGATTGCAGTTGCGCTCAATGACGACTTTGCCGTCACCATGCACGTTGATGATGATCAACTGACGGCCGCCCGGGCGCACTTCGGGCCGCGCGCTAAACCGCTGGCTCCAGGCGACGGCATATTGATTACAGGCGTGATCGATCAGGTTGACTACCATGCGTGGGAGGTGCTGATGGAGGATCTTGAGGCGGTATCCGACCCGTCGATGTCGAGCGAACTGATCGATGCGCTGACTGCGATTGAACTAAAGGCCGGCATCCTCCATGCGTACGGGGTTGACCTCGAAGACGCGAGCGCGCGGGTGACTCGCGCAGGGGCTACATGGCAAATTGAGCTTGCCAATGAGATGTTGCGGGGCGTTCTTGGCGTTCCGGATGCCGCGGCTGAGCCCGTGTCAGTCCATCTCGACTACCTGCGTGTGGACGCAGACGAGGAATCGCCAGATCCCATGGCGGATGTTGTGCCCCAGCAGCTTGGACCGATGGTCGTGTCGATCGACGAGTTCAGACTCGATGACGAGGATTACGGCAAGTGGTCTTTTCACTTCAGCCCGACGCGGGACGGCGGCTATGTGGACCAGTTGGAGGCAGAGGTTCGGGGACTGCTCCTGCAGGCGGACAGCCGACTTTACTGGGATCATGCCGATGGTCGGCATAGCACGCGATACGAGGGCACTGTTGTTGCTCCTGACCTTGGTCTTGCGCTTCGGGCCTGGGGTTACGCATCGAGTATCGAAGGTGACAACTTTCAGTTTCGGCCGTTTCTCAACTGGGAAGGCTCACCGGCGATGATCGACATGAAGACAGTCGGAGGCACAATGCGGCTCGACGCGGGTGAGGGACGCTTTGTGCAGGTTGAGAGTGCAGGTGCCTTGAAGCTCCTTGGGATCTTCGACTTCAGTTCTATCGCACGCCGGTTTCGCTTTGACTTCCGTGACGTCACCAATGAAGGGTATACGTTCAGCAAGATCGAAGGCGACACACGCTTCCAGGACGGACTGATTCAGGTCGTCAATCCGATCGTAATTGAAGGCTCGGGTAGCATCTTCAAGCTGGGCGGCAACATCAATCTTATTTCCGGTGAACTTGATAATGATATGATTGTGACACTTCCGGTGAACAGGAATTTGCCGTGGTACGCTGCCTATTCGGCGATCGCGGCAGGGCCGCTCGCGGGCGTCGGCGTCATCGTTGCGCAGAGGATCTTCCAAAATCAGATCGACCAGATTAGCAGTGCAAAGTACAAGATCACTGGCTCCATCGACGCTCCGGTGATCGAGTTCGTGTCGATCTTTGATGACAACGTGCGCGAAGAACCGTCGGCTGCCGGACCCGCACCTGGCAAACTTGACGGTCTGCCGCCTGTTGATGACTTTCCCGCGTCCCCGCTTGCGGTCGAACCCTCGGGTGACCGCGCAACGACGGCAGAGATCGATGGAGGCGGCGCCGATGAGTGATATCGCGCTGGTGCAGATGGTGTCCAGTTTCGACGTGGACCGAAGTCTGATGCGTTGTGAAGCGTTGCTTGCAGAGGCAGCGCGGAGCGACCCCAGGGTGGTCTTCCTGCCCGAGAATTTTGCGTCCCTTGGCCATCCTTCGCCGTCGGCCGTTGGAGCCGGGGAAGTAACCGCCGACGGCCTGATACGCTCGTTTCTGCGGGAGATGGCCCTGCGACATCGATTCTGGCTGGTTGCGGGCACCTTGCCGTGCGCGGTCCGCGGCGACGGTACGCACACCGGCGAGCGGGTTCGGGCCGCTTGCTTTGTCCTGGACGAGGACGGGCGCGAGGTCGGTCGGTACGACAAGATTCACATGTTTGATGCGGACGTCGACGACGTGCAACAGGTGTATCGGGAATCGGCGACGTTCGAGCCCGGTGATCAGATCGTTGATATCGAATCGCCGGTAGGGCGGATTGGCCTGTCGGTTTGCTACGATCTTCGCTTTCCTGAGATTTATCTGCGCCTCGCTGCGGCGGGTGCAGAACTCCTGAGTGTGCCGTCGGCATTCACGCGCGGGACGGGTGCCGCGCACTTTGAGCCTTTGCTGCGTGCACGTGCGATCGAGCATCTCGCTTTTGTCGTCGCCGCCTGTCAGGGCGGCAGCCATGACTCGGGCCGGGAAACGTGGGGTGAGAGCGCGGTGATTGGCCCGTGGGGCGAGGTGATTGCACGTTGCGGCACCGGTGAGGATGTCGTGCACGCTGACATCGACCTTGACCATCAGCGTGCCTTGAGAAAGCAGATCCCAGTGCACGCGCAGCGCCGCTTGTGACACATCGGTAGCGCGCACTGCACGGGGCGCGATAGGTGGTGGTGGCCCTCTCTGCTTTTTGCGAGGGTGGGTGAGGATGGGCGGTATCAGGCCTCCGATGACTCTTTCAGGAACTGAAAGATGCGCCGGAATGCGGATCGGTCTTCTTCCTCGCGGCGGGCCTGTCTGACCATGGTGCGGAGTTGTTGAACGTCGAGGTCGGGAATCTCGCGCCGAATCTCGTCAATGATCGCGGATTCGTCGATGAGCAATTGATCACGCCAGCGCTCGAGACGATGGAACTGTTGTTGGTGTGAGGTGCTCGCGGAGTCGTAGCGATCCAGCAACTGTCGTGCACGGGTGCCCTCGTCCTCTCGCAAGAGCTTGCCGATGTACTGTATCTGGCGTTTGCGCGCGCTGCCGCGATGAATACGGCCAGCCTGCCGGACAGCTTCGGCAACTTCATCTGGCATTTCGGACAGGTAGTGCGCGGGGAGTTCGACCAGTCGTGTGCCAATCGCTTTGAGTTCGTCAAGTTCGCGCTTTACCTGGGACTTGCTCTTGGCCCCGGGCGATGAATCGTCGTCCGGCTGGATGTCTTTTTTCACTCCGATTCGCCGAATCGATCTGTAATGAGCTCAATCATTGCGGACATCGCTTCGCGTTCGTCCTCGCCGTCGGCCTGGATGGACAAGTGGCAGCCTTCGGTTGCCTCCAGCATCATTACGGACAGTACGCTCTTGCCGTTGGCAGTTTGTGCGTCGCGCACGACGGTGATTTCAGCCGCGAACTGCTGTGCAACGCGGACAAGTTTCGACGCCGCACGGGCATGGAGCCCGAGCCGATTCGAAACAAGTGCCTTCTCGATGATCATTGAATCGCCTGCGTATCTTGCGCGTGTGACGTTGTTTGTGACGGTATGGATTTTCGTGACGGGGTGGGTTCGTGTCGCAATGGGCGGCTGAGCGCAGTTTAACGCTGGAACGCCATCGAACCCGGGGGATCAGTCAACCTGGATCTTGTCGAGTTCTCGGTGGCGTATCTGCACGTTCTCCCAGTCCTCCCGGAACTGGGAGAACAGCTTGTTGCACATGTAGACGCTTCGATGTTGGCCGCCAGTGCAGCCGATGGCGACCGTCATATAACTGCGAGAACTTGCTTCAAAGCGCGGCAGCCAGCTGTGGAGGAAACCGCTGATCTCTTCGTGCATCTTGGTGAAGTCCTCCTCGGAATTGAGGAACTCTTGCACCGCTTTGTCGAGTCCTGTCAGTGACCGCAGATTGAGTTTCCAATGTGGATTTGGCAGGCACCGCACATCGAAGACAAAATCGGCGTCTATGGGGACCCCTTTTTTGTATGCGAAGGACTCGAACATGAGCGCGAATGCGCTGCTGCTGCCTGCAACGCGTTCGCGGATGAGGTCCCGCAGTTGGTGGATTGTGAGTGATGTGGTGTCGATGGTGAGATCGGCGCGATTCGAGATCGGTACGAGCAGTTTGGCCTCCAGATCCAGCGCTTCACGCAGGTCCCGATGCTCGTCCGTCAGGGGGTGCTTGCGGCGCGTTTCACTAAAGCGCTGGAACAGGGTCGCGCTGAGGGAGTCGAGGTACAGGATCTGCTTGGTGACGCCCTGGCTGTCGATCTTGTCCATGATGTCGCTGAAGTTCGAAAGGTCTGCCGGGATATTGCGGGCGTCGATGCTAACCGCGGCTTTAAGGACGGTGTCGCCCTCCGACAGCCGATCGATCAAGGGCGGCAGAAGGGTAACCGGCAGGTTATCAATGCAGTAGTGTCCCATGTCTTCGAGGACGTGCAGTGCTGTGCTCTTGCCCGATCCGGACCTGCCACTGACAACGATGAGGGAAATCACGAGGGGGTTCAGGCCGTCGCGCTGGTCTTGGACTCGGGGTCGCGCATGGCCGAAACGTAAAGCGCTTCATTCGATTCGGCGGCAAGCAGCGACTCGACGTAGCTTGGGTTCTCAAGCCGAGCCGCGAGCATGCCGAGCGTACGCACGTGCTCATCAGGATTGGACTCGGGCACCAGTAGCACGAAGAGCAGTTCAACCGGTAGACGATCAACCGCATCGAAGTCGATAGGCTGGACCGTCCGAAACAGACCGGCCAATGTCTGCGAACACTTGCTGAGTCTGCAGTGGGGGATTGCAATGCCGTTGCCGAGTGCGGTCGAGCCGAGCCGCTCGCGGGCGATTAGCGCGTCGAACAGCTCGGTTGGTGTGAGCCCGGGGACAGCGGTTGACATGGTCTCGGCGATCAATTGCAGCGCGCGCTTTCTGCTCGTCGCGATGAAATCGATCAACGTTCTGTCCCGGGTCAGGATCGACTTAAGATTCATAGCTGGTGCACGCTCCGCGCCTCGTTTACCGCGTTACCAGCGAGAATTATAGGGTATCAGGCCCGCCTGTGCTTCCGGTCTTTCATCTTTTCCTTGTGTCTTATGAGCTGTCTGTCCAGTTTGTCGGCGAGCAGATCAATTGACGCGTAGAGATCTTCCGACTCGGCATCGGCAAACACCTCACCGCCCGATACTCTGATTGTGGATTCTGCTTTTTGCCGTTGTTTGTTGACACTGAGGATGACGCCCACATCTGTGATCCGGGCGAAGTGCCGCTCGAGTCGGTCAAGCTTGCTGACAACGTAATTGCGGATGGCGGAAGTGACTTCGACGTGATGACCACTGATATTAATTTGCATAGACGACTCTCCCATCGCATGAATGTAGGCGACTGCCCGGCGATCTGGCCACCCAGCGACAAATTTCGTCTGCGAAAGCGTCTTTGCTGACACGACTGTTGTCCCATGACACTGTGATCCGTCATCAGATCACGTTCTCATCAACGCTTTCACCAATTGACGCTTTCATCAAACGACGTGTCAAAAGATGACAGATGTCATGTGCTAAAGACGGGTGCCAACGACCACAGGCGGATTTGTCGTTGCAGGCCCGACATTGCCACCCTCCTTTTTGTCGCTCCCTCCTCTTGCTTTAATTGATCTGTGCGGAAGCTGTGAAGGCGTGCCAGACGCTCGATTTTCGGGCCCCAGTACCCAGCGTAAGTATCCGGCGGATTCCGCATTTGCAGATGTTCGACGGCGGCGAGTGGCGTTGATCGAACCACGGCGTTTCGGGTGTTGTCTTGTAACGAAACCCGAACCGGACGCATTGTTCGATCATAGTCCAAGTCAGCGTTTTTTCAATATGATCGGGAGCAATTTCGGGGCGAAATGTCGCTCTGCGCTGATCGCCTGCAGCGGCGCTGCGGGCCGGCCTCAAACGAGCTGCTTGCGCTCGTTCGACGGCGGAATCATCAGGGATTCCCGATACTTGGCGATCGTGCGGCGGGCGACTTTGATGTCCTGGTCACTGAGTAATTTGGCCATCTTGCTGTCGGACAGTGGCTTGCGGGGGTTTTCCTCGGCGACCAGTTCCTTGATCAGGGCCCTGATTGCCGTCGAGCTGACTTCGCCGCCTGCGTGGGTGCTGACGTGGCTCGAGAAAAAGTACTTGAGCTCGAACACACCGGTTGGCGTGCGCATGTACTTTTGATTGGTCACACGGCTGATGGTCGACTCGTGCAGACCGACCGCCTGGGCGACATCGTGCAGCACGAGCGGCTTCATCGCCTGCTCGCCGTAATCCAGAAATCCGCGCTGGTACTCAACGATCTGGCGCGACACACGGAGAAGTGTGTCATTGCGTTGTTGCAGGCTCTTGATGAACCACTTGGCTTCCTGCAAATGATTGTTGAGATAGGTCTTGTCGGCCCGGTTGGCTGACTTTCGCGCGATGGTCGCGTAGTCCGAGTTGATGCGGATTCGCGGGGCTGATTTCGGGTTTAGTTCCACCAGCCAACGGTCGTTTTGCCGTGTCACGATGACGTCGGGGTCGACGTACTCCGTGTTGCTGGGTGCGATGTCTGAGCCCGGATAGGGGTTCAGGGTCTGGATCAGCGTGATGACGTTCTTGAGGTCATCTTCTTTCAACCGCACCTTGCGCAGTAATTGGGCGAAGTCGCGGCTTGCGAGCGCTGCGAGGTGCTGTTCGACCACCGCGATGGCGTCATCCCGAAAAGGCTCGTCTGCCGGCAACAGCGCCAGTTGAATCAGGAGACATTCGCGCAGGTCACGCGCCGCGATGCCGATGGGGTCGAGATGCTGCACGAGATGAAGGACGGCTTCAGCTTCCTCGATTCCCACTTCGAACTCGACCGGTATGCCGGGAAGAATCTCCTCGAGCGAACCCTTGAATCGTCCGTTTGCGTCCAGACCATCGAGAATCGACCAGACGAGAATCTGGTCGGCGTCTGAAATGTTGAGCAGATGTGCTTGCTCAAGCAAGTGTGACTGGATCGAGATGTCCGCCGTGTTGCGGGTCTCGAGGTAATCTTGGTTGCTCTCGTCGTCACCGCCGTATTGGGTGATCGGAGCTTCCCAGATATCTTCCCAGGCAGAATCAACCGGCAGTTCATCAGCAATCGATCCGCTTGCGAGTTCCTCGCTGGTGTCGGGAACCAGATCGCCGTCAACTTCGGGATCGACGATCGGGTCCGGTGCGTCGATCTCGCCGATTCGCTCGACGTTGTCCGCACCCTCTGCATCGGAAATATCCTCTGCATCGGCGGTGCCCTCGGGCGCCGGATCATCGAGCGGTGTGCCTTCGATCGTCTGGTCGGGGGTATTAAGCGATGTTACATCGTCGCCGCGGGCATCTTCTTCGGCCGCTTCCTCCAGCATCAGATTGGAATCAAGCGCTTCTTGAATTTCCTGCTCGAGGTCAGTGGTTGAAAGCTGCAACAGCTTAATGGCTTGCTGCAGCTGCGGTGTCATCCGCAGCTGCTGGCTGAGCCGCAACGCTAAAGCAGGTTTCATTGCCATGGGGTAATGGTACACGGGTTAGGGGGCAAGAGAATCGCCCGGTTCCGACCGGTTACATCCGAAAGTCATCGCCGAGGTATACCCGTCGCACGTGCTCGTTTGAGAGGATTGCTTCGGCGTCGCCTTCGGCAATTATGGTGCCTTCGTTGACGATGTAAGCCGTATCACAGATGTCGAGGGTCTCTCTGACATTGTGGTCGGTTATGAGGACCCCAATGCCCTTCTCTGACAACTGCGTGATAATTGTTTTGATGTCGCTGACTGAAATGGGATCGACCCCTGCGAACGGTTCGTCGAGAAGGATGAATGCTGGCTCGGTCGCGAGCGCGCGAGCGATTTCGACCCGCCGGCGCTCGCCCCCGGACAGGCTGATGCCCAGATTGTCACTGATGTGATTGATGTGGAATTCGGCCATAAGCTGGGAAAGGCGCTCCATCCGGGCTGTTTTGCTCAACTCTTTGCGTGTTTCCAGGATGGCAAGGATGTTGTCGCGAACTGACAGCTTGCGGAAGACCGATGCCTCCTGGGGCAGATAGCCGATGCCCTGGCGTGCGCGCAGGTGCATTGCGAGTGGGGTGATGTCGATGTCGTCGAAAAAGATCGCGCCATCATCTCGCGGGATGGAGCCGACGATCATGTAAAAGCATGTGGTCTTGCCGGCACCATTGGGTCCGAGCAGACCGACGACCTGCCCACTCTTGATCGACAGCGAAACCTGCCTGACAACCGGATGGCCCCGGTAACTTTTGGCCAGGTTTTGGGCGCGCAGGACGTGCACTTCAGGGCTTAGCGCGGGGCTGAATCGAAATGTGGACAGATTGGTCGTCGCCGCGACTGAGGTTCACAACTCCCTGTTGGATGTCATAGAACAGCAACTGGCCCTGGAAACTGTCTCGTTGTCGCTCAAGTCTGGCGTTGCCGGTCAGATGAAGGCGCTGCTCCTGAACCAGGTACGAGATCTTGTCTGCGTTGGCTTTGACAAGTTGCTTGTCGTCCGGTTGCTGCTCGTAGTGCGCCTTGCGGGCTGAACCGGCATCCGCTGAGGCAATGATCTGCACCACGTCGTTGCCGCTCGTGATGATCTTGACGCGATCGGCAGCAATGTGAAGTGTGCCTTGATCGATGGTCACGTTGCCGGTGTAGATCGAGACCTGATCCTGTTGGTTGACCATCGCGTAGTCGGCCTTGACGTCGATCGGCTGGTCCTTGTCCGTTGTCAGAGCGTGCGCGAAACTGGCGCAACAGCAGGCGAGGAGGGCGATCAAACAACGAACAGTCATCCCGTCAGTGTACCCGGTTGAGCGGGTATTGCGGGCGCTCGCGTGTGGTGCAGGGGTGCACCGCCATCTTCTGCAAGAAATGCGAGGTTTGCTTGCCGCCGCCCAAGGATTGTCAGGATGACAATTTTGGGATGGGAACCTGCCAACTCCTGTCTGGTTGCCGTCGCCCAACTGTGCCATGGGCAGCCGCTACTTCGGTGCGAGTTCGGATGGTAGAAGGATCGTGTGCACCCGCTGTTCGTCGTTCCCGTACAAATAGAAGCGCCCTTCGCTGAGATGGGCGCGCATGCCCGCGGCCGTGGTGCGCCCGGCGTTGTCGTCGATCAGCACCTTGTCGTCAGACTCCAGATAGTCGGTCTGGAGGAACACCGAGAGGCTTTCCGTTTGCACGTACAGGTAGCGACCGTCGGGGTTCTCCTTACGCACCAGAACGTGATTCCAGAGTTCCACGATGTCGTCGCGCTCTTTTCCGGATGCGGGTGGTGAGAGTGCGGACGATGACAGGATTCGACCTTCTTGTGATGTAAGATTCCAGGGCAGGGGTTCGGTTTCGTCAAACAGGAGGATATCTGGGGCCAGCAATGTCGTGATGTCATTAGCGGGGAAATGCGTAAAGCGGGCCGAGGAGATGCGATGCGTGGGGCGCCCGTTGTTGTCAAATTGGGTGATGAGCGCATTGGCCATGTAGAGGTCTGGCTCATTGCCGTCAGAAGCGGCGGGAACTGACACCACTTCGTTTTGTTCGATCAGCCACGACGCAGCAATACCCAGCAAGAAGATGATCGCAACGAGTGTCAGCGCTTTGTTGGAGTTCATGGCAATGGCGAGAGTCGCATGTTCTTCTGGTTGCGCAGGCGACGAGGCGTCGTCGGGGCATCATCGGCAGGGCGGGCGAGGTGGCGCTCGAACCTGACCCCCAGCGATTGCCAGGATGGCAATTGCTTGGACAAACGAGCTACCCAACCTCTCCGTAATACAGGTAGCAGAGGTAGCTGCTCCAGATGACGAGCAACAGTACGCCTTCGGCACGGCCTATTCGCGACTGCCCGGTGAGGCCGTAGGCGAACATGACCAGCATCGCGGTCAGAAGGAACATGACCGCGAAGTCCCGCCACAACACCACATCGGGCAGGTCAACCGGATAGAGCAGGCACGGCACGGCAAGGACCGCGAGAATGTTGAAGATGTTGGAGCCGACGATGTTGCCAATCGCGAGATCAGTTTGACCTTTAGTCGCGCTTGTTATGCAAACGACGAGCTCCGGCAGGCTGGTGCCGATTGCAATCACCGTGAGGCCAATGACCAGTTCGCTGACGCCGATTTGCAGGGCAATGTGCGTCGCAGCCCACACCAGCACCTTGGAGCTGATCAGCAGAAACGCCAGCGACGCAATCGTGATCAGCACCGCACGTTGAATTGGCAGGTCTGGAATCTGCTGTATCTCTGCGAGGTCAGCCGATACCTCGAGAGGCTCGGCCTGGCTCTGTTCTGTCAACAGTCGGTACAGGAACATGACGAGGCCGGCGATCAGGAGCAGGCCGTCCCAGCGTCCGAGGTGCAGGTCGAAGATCGTGACGCCGGCACAAAACGTTACGAAAATCAGGATGGGAATGTCCTGACGCAGGATGTCCACGCGAAACGGCAGGGGCACAAAAAGCGCCGTGACACCGAGCACCAGGCCAATGTTGGCGATGTTGGAACCGATCGCGTTACCGACCGCAAGGGCAGGCTCACCTTCGAGAGACGATGCGATTGCCACGAATATCTCGGGCGCGCTGGTGCCAAGGGCAACGACGGTCAGGCCGATGACCATCGGCGACAGGTTCAGTTTGCGCGCGGTCGCTACGGAACCGATGACGAACTGATCCGCGCTCTTGAACAGAATGAGAAAGCCCAGCAATAGCGCGATGCTGTAGAGAAGCATCATAGGGAGGGGGTGGTGGTCGGCAGAATGTGGCCGGGTATTTAATGTGGAATGACTGACCATTGCAAGGCGCATTGGCGGCTATTACGAGCCGGAAATGCAGGCAAAACGTGGAGGGTCGCTGTCGTGGACAGTTGACGGTAATCGGCACGTCGGATGAATTCGCGTACAGTTTTTGGCCATCTATGTTCCGAGTGACCGATTCTTGGCACCGCCTATTATTGAATTGGAAAAGGTCCGTTTTCGCTGTGGTGGCCGCCAGATATTCGAGGATGTCTCGATTCGCGTGCCGGCGGCCTGGCCGAAATCCTGAAGTTTCAGTAACCCCCACGCTGCGGATTGCCACTCGGCCTGATTTCGGAGTCTGCGCGGCTGGGAACTGTGCGTGCCGAAGGATTGTGGCCCATCGCGCAGGCGTTGAGCGGCGGCGCCAAACGCGAGGATTTGCGATCAGACAGGAACTGTTCCTGTCTTTGTCAAGGTCGCGCCGGCAGCCCACGGTTTGCAGTCATCGCGAATAGTCCGCAGATGGCCGTGCGCGATACCGCGTACGGGACATTTCCTTTAATATGCCGGGTTTTGCGGTGGTGAACATGGATCTCCAGGCGATCAAAGCGGCCCTCGAAGCAGGTTTGCCAGACTGTATGATCGAAGTGGAAGCGGACGGAAACAAACTCGGCGTCACGGCGGTCGGCGAGGTGTTTGCGGGCAAGAGTCGGGTTGCCCGACAACAGGTAATTTACGGTCTCTTAAACGCGTGGATCAGTTCTGGCGAAGTGCATGCGGTCATCATGAAGACCCAGACGCCAGATGAAGCGTGAATCCAAAGAGGCGAAAAACATGAGGTTGCTCCCATGAAGGCGTTGCCCGGGGACGAGGTGTGGCAGCAATCGGAGAACCCCCATGGATAAGCTGAAGATTAATGGCGGTACGCAACTCCGGGGCGAGTTGCGCGTGTCCGGGGCCAAAAACTCGGCAGTCACGATCCTTGCGGCGAGCCTGCTGGCCAATGGGCCCGTTACGATTAGCAACGTGCCTCACCTGCGTGATATCACCACGATGATAGAGCTGTTGGGGACGTTGGGCGTCGGTGTCGTCATCGACGAGACCATGAGTATCGAGATTCACGCCAACACGATTAACGAATTCCGTGCACCCTATGATCTCGTCAAGACCATGCGTGCGTCGTTTCTGGTGCTCGGACCCATGCTCGCTCATTACGGTCGGGCGGAGGTGTCGTTGCCGGGGGGCTGCGCGATCGGCCCGCGGCCTGTGGACCAGCATCTGCGCGGACTGGAGGCGTTGGGTGCTGTCATCGAGATGGACGAGGGTTACGTCAAGGCGAAGGTTGATGGCCGTTTGCGGGGCGCTCACCACATCTTTGACGTCAGTACCGTGGGCGGGACCGAGCACATCATGATGGCAGCGACGCTCGCAGACGGGCAGACGACATTGGAAAACTGCGCGCGTGAACCGGAAATCGTCGATCTGGCCCAGTGTCTGAATCAGATGGGTGCCGATGTCACGGGCCAGGGTACCGATACGATCGTCATCAATGGCGTCGAGTCTCTGCATGGCTGCAATCATCGGGTGATCCCCGATCGAGTGGAAACCGGCACCTACCTGATTGCTGCGGCGGCGACCGGTGGCCGGGTCAAGGTCAAAGACACGCGTACGGATCATCTGGAGGTTGTGCTCTCGAAGCTTGAGGAAGCGGGTGCAGACCTGACCTGCGGTGATGATTTCATCGAGCTCGACATGGGTGGGCGACGACCGAAGGCTGTCTCGATTGTCACTGCGCCGTACCCGGCCTTTCCGACGGACTTGCAGGCGCAGATGATCGCCATGAACTCGATTGCCGAGGGAACGGCAACGGTCAAAGAGACGATCTTTGAGAACCGATTCATGCATGTTCATGAGATGAATCGGATGGGCGCAAAGATCCGGCTCGAAGGCAACAACACGACTGCGATCGTCGAGGGCGTGCCAAAGCTGACCGGAGCGCCGGTCATGGCGAACGATCTGCGGGCTTCAGTCAGCCTTGTCATCGCGGGCCTTCTGGCTGAAGGCGAGACGACGGTTGACCGCATCTATCACATCGATCGGGGCTACGAGCAGGTTGAAGAGAAAATGCGGTCGCTCGGAGCCGATATACGCCGGGTGCCGTCCAGTCGGTAGGGGCAGCGCCTCCGGAGGAACAACCCATGGTATCAGTACGCCGTCTGTCGCATCGGTCTTCAGACTTTGAGGACGTGTTTCGCCGCTTTGTCGCTGTGAACAACGAGCAGGATCCGTCAGTGGCTGAGCAAGTCAGGCAGATCATCGCGGCGGTCCGTGAATCCGGGGATGCTGCTGTGCTCGACCTCACGCGCCGGTTCGACGACCCCGACGCCGTGTCGGTCGCCGCACTTGAGGTTCCGCAAGACGAGTGGTCGCGTGCGCAGGACGCGTGCGATCCGCTCGTACTGGATGCCCTTCGCCAGAGCCATGAACAGGTGCGGCGTTATCATGAACAACAAAAGTCGTGCATCGCAGACGACTGGGAGATGACCGACCCCCACGGCAATCGTTTAGGTCAGCGCGTCAGGGGCATGGAGCGGGTGGGCATCTATGCGCCTGGTGGCAAGGCGTCCTATCCGTCGACGGTCATCATGACTGCGGTCCCGGCACGGGTGGCTGGCGTGGGGGAGATCGTACTCACGGTGCCGGCGCCCGGTGGCAACATCAGTCCGTTGATCCTGGTCGCGGCGGAACTCGCAGGCGTCAACCGTGTATTCAAAGTCGGTGGCGCACAGGCAATTGCCGCGCTCGCGTACGGTACGGAGACCATTCCCAAGGTCGACAAGATTGTTGGGCCGGGCAATATTTTTGTGGCGACGGCCAAGGGCCAGGTGTTTGGCCAGGTAGGCATCGATATGATCGCCGGCCCATCGGAAGTTGTGGTCATCGCCGATGGAGCCGCGAATGTCGACTGGCTCGTTATGGACCTTTTTGCGCAGGCGGAACACGACGAATTGGCACGGGCGATACTGATTTCGCCAGAAAAATCTCTGCTTGATGCGGTTTCAAGCCGGATTGATTCGACCCTGGCGGGCATGCGCCGCACGGCCATCATCGAGGCGTCCATGGGTGGCAGCGGCGCACTCATCGAGGCGCGGGATCTGGCGCACGCGGCTGAACTCAGCAATCTGATTGCTCCGGAGCACCTTGAGATTGCGACCGTGGATCCGGAATCGTTGCTCGATTCCATTACCCACGCTGGCGCCATTTTCCTTGGCGAGAATTGCGCCGAGGTGATAGGTGACTATTCGGCCGGGCCGAGTCATGTTCTGCCAACAGCGGGTACGGCGCGCTTCGCATCGCCCCTCGGCGTGCCTGACTTCCAGGTCAGAAGCTCGGTGTTGCGCTGCTCTCCGGCGGGATCAGTCGCGCTCTCGCGCACCGCCGCGATTCTCGCTCGCGAGGAGGGACTCGAAGCCCACGCCGCGGCTGCCGACTTCCGCTGTAAGGGCTGATCGATGGGCAATCGTGGCCCTTTGGTCGCCTATCAGGTCTGCCTCGACGCCGGAGAGATCCAACCGGATGCTGCGCAGGAATCGGCGGTTCGTGAACTGCAGCGACTGTATGTAGACCTCGAACGTACGGGTGCAGGCACGGGCCAGTCGTGGCTGGCGCGGCTCCTCCGGCGGCCCGCCCCGGCGCCAACTGTTCAAGGTCTGTATCTTTGGGGTGGCGTAGGTCGCGGCAAGACCTTCCTGATGGATTTGTTTTTCGAGACGCTGCCGGGGACACGGAAGCTGCGTCTTCACTTTCACCGTTTTATGCGACGGGTGCACCGCGAGCTGGTGGCGTTGCAGGGCACGCCGAACCCGTTGAAGGCCGTTGCCGACAGCTTTGCGGCGGATGCAGACGTGATCTGCTTTGATGAGTTCTTTGTAAGTGACATCACTGACGCGATGATTCTTGGCGGGCTGCTCGACGCGCTCTTTGCGCACGGTGTGGTGCTGGTTGCGACGTCCAACATTCCCCCTGACGGACTCTACAAAGATGGTTTGCAGCGCAGCAAATTCTTGCCTGCGATCGATCTCCTGAACCGGCGAACGAATGTTCTGAATGTTGATGGTAATGTCGACTACCGCCTGCGGGCGCTGGAGTCGGCAGCCCTTTATCACCAGCCGCTGTCAACAGAGGCGGAAGCGAACCTGGCACTGAGCTTTCGGCAACTCGCACCTGACGCCGGTGAGGAGGGTGTCTCGCTGGAAATCGAGGGTCGCGAGATCGCGAGCAAATGGTGCGCAGATGGTGTGGTCTGGTTTGATTTTGGTGCGGTGTGTGATGGACCGAGGAGCCAGAACGACTACATTGAGCTGGCACGCCTGTTCCAAACGGTGCTCATCAGCAACGTGCCGGTACTTGGTGTCGACATCGAGGATCAGGCACGGCGCTTCATCAGTTTGATAGACGAGTTTTATGATCGAAACGTAAAGCTCGTGCTTTCTGCAGCGGTGCCGATCGAGGACTTGTATACCGGTGCCAGGCTGTCGTTCGAGTTTGAGCGCACGATGAGCAGGCTGCGCGAGATGCAATCACACGACTATTTGGCGCGCCAGCATCTTGCATGATGAATGTCTGCTGTGCCGCGACGAGTTAGACTCGACCTTGGGCGCTGGCCTGACGAGAGCAGAAGTGGATGAAAAACAGGGGCGTTTGGCGTTTTGAGGATGGCCAACCCGCCGACCAGACGGCGTGCTACCCGCTTGCGTCTGCCTGGTGTGGCCGGTAAGATGCGGCCTCCCGAAATCGGGCCGTGAAGCAGCGGTCTGATCGCGGGGTTAGACGTCATATGAGGTTGCTCTTGACCCAAGAAGTGACCCAAGAAGTGACCCAAGAAGTGACCCAAGAAGTGACCCAAGAAGTGACCCAAGAAGTGACCCAAGAAGTGACCCGCGAGTATTTCTTTAGATCATCTTCCGCAGATCGCAGGTTATAGGCTCCACGGGCGTTGACACACGATGGGGTCCCACAAAGCACAAGAGTGCAGCCTGTTAATCGTCGCAGCAGGGCCAGGCCAGCAATCGAGCCAGAGCAGCGATCGAGCTAAACCGACAATTGTGTGGACCATTGCGCCAGACAGGCAAAACTAAGAGACCGTGATGAAGACCGTTAGTTTTAACAAAGAAAATACCGAGCATCTCTGGTATGTGATCGATGCCCAGAACGTTGTTCTCGGCCGCATGGCGACGGAGATTGCCAACCGGTTGCGCGGCAAGCACAAGCCCGAGTTTACCCCCCACGCTGATACCGGTGACTTTGTCATCGTCATCAACGCTGACAAGGTCAAAGTCACAGGTCGCAAGGAGACCGACAAGATCTACTACCGGTATTCGGGTTATCCGGGTGGTATGAAGTCGCGTACATTCGGCGATCTTCGTGCGTCGATACCGGCGCGCGCCATTCACCTTGCGGTTCGCGGTATGCTGCCGAAGAACCGATTGAGCAGGGCTCTGCTCAAGAAGCTGAAAGTGTATGGCGGGGAAAGCCATCCGCACGAAGCCCAACAACCCATTCCTCTGGCCGTTCAGGGCCGGACAACCGCTTAACTGGAGACGCCGCACGCATGGCACAGCATTACGGAACCGGACGCAGGAAGTCCGCTCGGGCCAGAGTCTTTATGACTCCGGGAGATGGCAACATCTCGGTCAATGATCGCCCGTTGGACGTCTACTTTGGTCGCGAGACTGCCCGCATGATCGTTCGCCAACCGCTCGAACTGGCCGAGTTGACCGACAAGTTTGACATTGCGGTTACGGTCGTCGGTGGGGGTGGTTCTGGCCAGGCAGGCGCGATTCGCCATGGCATCACCCGGGCCTTGATGGAATACGACGAGAGCCTGCGCCCAACGCTCCGGCGGGCCGGTTTCGTGACCCGTGATGCACGCGTTGTTGAGCGGAAAAAAGTCGGTCTTCGCAAGGCTCGCAAGCGCCCTCAGTACTCCAAGCGATAGTCGCTGGCACGACCGATGCCGCCGTCCCATCGCGGGACGGCTGTGGTAGAATCGCGGCCGCGCAGCGGCGAGCGTTTGCGTTTTGAACAGTAGTTAATCGGAGTAGCTAGTGAGTACAGACGACGCAAGTGAGGGGCGCCGCAGATTCCTCATAGGCGCGACGACGGCGGTCGGTGCCGTCGGTACAGTTGGCGTCGCAGTTCCATTCGTTGCTTCCTGGAACCCCAGCGCCGCGGCGCGGGCGGCAGGAGCGCCCATCAAGCTCGACATCAGCAAGCTTGAGCCCGGTCAACTTCTAGGTCCCATCCCGGCCTGGCGTGACAAACCCATCTTCGTGCTGAAGCGCACCGCTGAAATGCTCGGTGCCCTCGGGTCCCGGTCTAATCGACTGGCAGACCCCGACTCTGAGCGTGAGATGCAGCCGACCTACGCGCAGAACGGCACACGCTCCATCAAGGATGATATTCTTGTTGTGGTTGGCATCTGCACGCATCTTGCATGCTCTCCGAAGTTCCACCCCGTTGTGCAGGCCGAGACCTTCGACCCGGATTGGTTGGGCGGCTTCTACTGTCCGTGCCACGGTTCCAAGTTTGACCTCGCAGGGCGGGTCTATAGCGGCGTGCCAGCGCCCGCCAATCTTGAGGTGCCGCCTCACTACTACGAGTCTGAAACCGTGGTTGTGATTGGCGAAGAACTGGGGGCACCTGCGTAATGGCATATGTAGCGGATGTCCTGAAGACCACGATGGCGTGGATAGATGATCGGTTGCCGGTCACCGAGGCATATGAAAAGCATATGTCGAAGTACTACGCGCCCAAGAACTTCAATTTCTGGTATGTGTTCGGTGTGCTTGGCTTTGTGGTACTTGCCAACCAAATGCTGACCGGCATCTGGCTCACGATGAGCTATGTCCCCACGGGTGATGGTGCATTTGCATCGGTTGAATACATCATGCGGGATGTCGATTACGGCTGGCTGCTCCGCTACATGCACTCGACCGGCGCGTCGGCATTTTTCGTCGTGGTGTACCTGCACATGTTTCGAGGGCTGATGTACGGCTCTTATCAGAAGCCGCGCGAACTCATCTGGCTGTTTGGCATGGCTATCTACCTCTGCCTCATGGCCGAAGGATTTTTCGGCTACCTGCTGCCGTGGGGCAACATGTCCTATTGGGGCGCACAGGTAATTGTGTCGCTCGCCGGTGCGATTCCGATTTACGGCGAGGAGATCATGACCTGGGTTCGCGGCGACTTTAATATGTCGGGGGTGACGCTGAACCGCTTCTTTGCCTTGCATGTTGTGCTCCTGCCGATTCTGCTCATCGCGCTCGTTGTCCTGCACATTCTCGCGTTGCACGAAGTCGGCTCCAACAACCCCGATGGCGTCGACATCAAGAAGCATCTGGACGAAGAGGGGCGGCCGCTTGACGGCGTGCCATTCCACCCCTACTACACGGTGCACGATCTGACCGCGATTGTGGTTTTTCTGTTTGTGTTCTCGATCGTCCTGTTCTTCTTCCCCGATGGCGGCGGCTACCTGATTGAGTATCCGAACTACGAGCCTGCGGACCCATTGAAGACCCCGGACCTCATCGCCCCGGTCTGGTATTACACGCCGTTCTATTCGATGCTTCGGGCAACGACATATCCGCTCTTTGGCGTGGATGCGAAGTTGTGGGGGATGATCGTGATGTTCGGAGCGATCGCTATCCTCTTCGTGATTCCCTGGCTGGACCGCTCGCGGGTCAAGTCAATTCGTTACAAAGGTTGGGGGTCTCGGATCTTTCTGACCCTATTTGTGATTGCGTTCTTCATTCTTGGATACCTCGGTACAGTTGCGCCAACGCCAGAACGGACGTTCGCCGCGCAGATTTGCACAGCAGTTTATTTCGGGTTCTTTCTGTTGATGCCGTGGTACACCGCGGTCGAGAAAACGAAGCCCGTGCCGGATCGGGTGACGGGGTGATCGGCATGAACCGCATTCGACACCGTCTGTCCCGAGTCGCGTCGCTGCTTTTGATGGTTCTGCCTGCGGCGGGCTTTGCGGCAGGTGGCTCGACCTATCCGCTCGACGACATGGCGCCAGATGTTGACAACCATGGGTCGTTGCAGCGTGGCGCGCAGGTATACATGAATTACTGCATGGGCTGCCATTCTTTGAAGTACCAGCGCTACGAGCGGACAGCCGATGATCTCGGGGTGCCGCACTACCTGATGCTTGAACATCTCGTGTTCGATCCGAACGTGAAGATTGGTGCGCTGATGGAAAATTCCATGAATCCAGACCACGCCAAAAGCTGGTTTGGTGTCGCGCCACCGGACCTGACGTTGCAGACGAACCTGCGTGGCGGGCCCGAGTGGTTGTACACGTACCTGCGTACGTTTTACCGCGACGACACGCGCCCGTTTGGCGTCAACAACTTGGTCTTTCCAAACGTTGGCATGCCGCACGCGCTGCTTGAACTCCAGGGCATGCAAGTGCCTGGTTGCCCGACCTTGCCGATGCTTGATTGGGATGGCGATGAGATCAAGGACCCGGTAACGGGTAGTGCCACTATGCAACAGGTGTGCAGCGAGGATGATCTCCACGCCCGCGACGAGCATAAGCTCACGCTGGTCGAAGGCACCGGCACGCTGACACCCAGGGAATACGACCAGGTCGCCTATGACCTGTCGAACTTCCTGTACTACATCGCAGAACCCTCAAGGCAGGACCGGCATTCGCTCGGCATTTATGTCCTCCTCTTCCTTGCTGTCTTCTTCGTGTTCACGCTCCTTCTCGAGCGTGAATACTGGAAGGACATTCACTAAAAACTGATTTTCCAAACCCGTGAGGTGGATTGATGGGTGTAGTCGCCAAACACTCTTCCATGGTCTTTTATTCGGACGGCCAGGATCACTACAGCCAACGCGTGCGTTTGGTGCTGTGTGAGAAAGGTGTGGCCGTTGAGATCCTCGATGTAGACCCGAACCATCTGCCAGAGGACCTGGCTGAGCTGAATCCCTACAACAGTCTGCCGACGCTGATTGACCGGGATCTCGTGCTCTACGAAAGCCAGATCATCATGGAATACCTTGATGAGCGGTTTCCGCATCCGCCCTTACTGCCGGTCTATCCCGTGGCGCGCGCGCAAAGTCGTTTGTACTCCTACCGCATCCAGCGTGACTGGTGCGGATATGTTGACACGATCGTTGCCAAGCGCTCTAAAGACACCGTTATCGATCGGGCTCGCAAGGAATTGCGCGAGAGCCTCATTGCCGTTGCCCCCATCTTCGCCGAGAAGCCCTTCTTCATGAGTGAAGAGTTCACCCTTGTCGACTGTTGTGTGGCACCGATTCTGTGGCGGTTGCCGGTTCTCGGCATCGAGTTGCCGCCAAAGCATGGCAAGCCCTTGCTGCAGTACATGGACCGGATGTTCGACCGTGATTCCTTTCAGGCGAGCCTTTCCGAGGCAGAACTGGACATGCGGGACTGAGCCCTGCCGTGAAGTCCTCGGTTCCGTACATGTTAAGGGCACTCAACGAGTGGATTATTGACAGCGATTGCACGCCGCATCTCGTTGTCGACGCGACCGCCGATGGTGTCATTGTGCCGCGAGAGCACGTGCAGGACGGGCGAATTGTCCTCAATATCAGCATGTCGGCCGTACGCAATCTGTTGATGTCAGACGAGACCGTGACCTTCGGCTGCCGCTTTGGCGGTATGCCGTTTGACGTCGAAGTGCCGCTCGCTGCGGTCCTCGGAATCGTCGCAAGGGAGAATGGCGAAGGGATGATGTTCCCGCGGACGCCCGCGTCCGAGGAACCCTCGGATGCGCCGGCAGACTCGACCCCGCATGGCACTCACTCCGGGGTGAAACCTTCGCTGATTCCCACGGATTCCTCGCTGACAGTATTCTCTCCTGCAGATTCCTCGCCGACGAAACCCTCTCCCGGGCGTGGGCATCTCAAGGTGGTCGACTGACTCCTGCAAATAGCCCCAATGGGCGCGCTCGCTCCCGATCGCGCGCTTGAGTTTCCCCCGGCCACGGATGTGGATGCACCGCCTTTTTCGACAAGGCCATTTTTGCAAGAGCGTGCGCGGCGTTTGCTTGCAAGCCGACTCCCAAGAATTGTCAGGGTGGCAATTTTGGGACAAGAACTAGTTAAGATACTCAAAGACCTTGACGATCTTCTCTACGCCGTAGACAGATCTTGAGACCTCAACAGCCTTGTCTGCCTCATCCCGGGTAAGCAGGCCCAGTAGATAAACCACGCCACTCTCTGTCACGACCTTGATCCGATTGGCGTCGGTTTCGTCGTTGACGAACATTGCTGTCTTAATCTTCGTCACTAACCAGGCGTCGTTGGAACGTGACACCATCGAGGTCGGCCCCGAGATTTGCAGCTCGTTGTGAACCTTGCGAACCCCGCGCAGGTCATGCACGGTGCGTTCCGCTAGGTTCTGGATTTCTTTCGATGCTATCTGACCCGTCAGCAGGACGACGCCATTGAACGAGGTGACGCGAAAGTTTGCTTCCTTGAGTCGGGGGTCGGCACTGCGAATGTTGACGGTCGCCTTCGATTCCAGCATCTCGTCATTCCAGCGGGTGCCGAGCGGACGCTTGCCGAGATTGTCTGCAACGGGGCCCTTGTGGGTGGCGTCGATCAAGCTGGTGCATGAGGCCGTCAGGCAGGCGAGGGCGCAGATCAGCCCGATGACGCGTGCACGCTCGCACAGGTTAAGAAAACGTATTGACAGCTTCATGTTGAGAAGGCCTCCTTGATCCAGTCGAATTGCATATTGGTGCGCTCGCCCGTGACCGACATGATATCGAATCGACAGTAGTGAGTGTCATCTGTTCCACTGTTTTGCAGAAAGTGATGCGCTGCGCGTGTGAGGCGGCGTACCTTGGCCGAGGACACAGATTCCAGGCCGGTGCCGTAGCGCGAGGACTTGCGATAGCGAACCTCGACAAACGCGATTTCGTTGGCGTCGCGCATGATCAGATCAATCTCGCCAACCTTGCAACGATAGTTGCGCGTCAGCAGCGTGAGACCGTTCGCCTGCAGGTGTTTGAGCGCGGCGTCTTCTGCGAGGTTGCCGACGGTTGCCTGCAAGTCAGCCATCGACGTCGCCCGGGCGTGCTTGCCCGGTCATCACGAGGGGCGCAGCAATCACTTTACCTCCTCTGAACTGTGCCCACATCAGCCGCCGCTGAATGATGTTCCTTGCGTTAAGGGACAGGACGCCGGTCGTGCCAAATATCCGTTGCGACGGGGCGGCTTTCAGTTGACTGAGTCGCGGATAGAGTTGGTACGCGTCGGCACCCATCGCGTAGAACGGTGCGAGTTGACCGTCTGCGTCGGGCCACATCGCGGTCACGGCGTCGCGCAGGGCGTTCGCCGCTGGCAGGTTCCACGGAATCTCGGAGAATCGTATGTTGTTTAGATCCATAGCCTGGATACGGGGGTCGTTACGGACGTGTACGTGCGAGGTCGAATAGACCGGCAGGTCGTCAGCGTAGAAGAACGCGAGGGCCGGGTTGAGCCCGCTGGCCTGTTCGGGGTTGGCAAGCAGGAAGATGAAATCCGCGTCCTGGCGGCGGCGAGGTCGGAACTCGAAGCGCGTGGCGATGATCTGGCGTAGCCGATTGGAACGCACCTCGCTCTGATCGATCGTGAGCAGGCGCTTGACCACGTCGGAGTAATCTCGTGCGTCCGTGAAGCGGGCTGTGGCCGCAATCTCGCCACCGCGCGCCTCCCATTGTGTCGTAAAGGTGGCAAGGTTCCTTTCGCCCCATGCGTCGTCCGGCACGATGACGAGTGCCCGCTGCTTCCCCTCGCGGGCGACTTGCTCGACAACCTGCAGCAGTTCATCTTCTGGTGCGAGTCCGAATTGGTAGAGATTCTCGTTAGACAACAAACGGTTCGCCCGGTTCAGGGCAAGGACTGGGCGATTGAGCGCGACGCTGCCGAGCGTGGTCACCCGTTCGCGGTCAAGTGGTCCCACGACGAACTCGGCCCCGTCAGCAAGGGCCTGTTGATAATGATCGACGATGGACCCCTCCGTCGTATCGTAGACCCGTACCGTTGGCCCCGCTGTAACACTTCCCGGCGCTAGTTGATGCCTTTGGAAGTGTGCAGCCAGGAATCCGTCCCGTATGGCCCGGCCGAGGGGGCCGAGGTCGCCCTGTAGCGGCAGGATGAGAGCGACCCGGCGCGGCGTGTTACGAACGACCTCGTCGAGCAGGTTGAGTGCTCGCGGCAGCGCAATGGCTGCGGGGTGGCTGCCCCAAAGTGTGCGCCAGCGCTGCAGCTGCGCCAGTTGTCGGACCGGGCTATCTTGATACCGCCTCGAGAGCATAGCGAGGCTGATCCAGCCGCGTAGCGCCGTGTTGATGGTGGTCTTCTCCGCCGCCAACAGCTGCGACGGCGATGTCTGCATCAGCGCTGCGTAGATCGCCTCCTGGTTCTTGGGACGGTCTGTGGTCGGGAGCTTGTCATTGATGAACGCGAGCTCTTTTGCGGCGTTGAAGTAGCTGCGTTCGAGCGCGTAGGCGCGGGCTCTTGCTCGTGAGACCGCGACTTGCTGCGTGTCGGTGAGTGGAATCGTGGCGAGCGCTTGTGAACGCAGCCAGGCTAACGCTGCGTCGGCGTTCCCTGCTTGAATGCTGAGGTTACCCTGCAGCAGGATGAAATCGAGAAGCGAGGCATCGTCCAATTGCGTGCGGTCGATGCGTGCAAGAATTCGCGAGGCACTATCCGGGTCATCAGAGGCCGCGAGCCTTGCGGCACGGAGCAGGAATCGATCAGATGCCGGCGAACTTGCGTTGTTAGCGGCAACGACAAGGTCGTCGACGGTGGTCGGTTGTTCGCGATCGCGCTTTTGTGGGGCCGGCTGGTCAGGGCCGGTGGCGCAGCCCCACAGCATCAATATCGCTGCGATGATGGCGCCCCTTAGAATAATCGTCGGTATCGTCGGGCGCGGGATTGGTAGCGTGGGATGTGGCAAGGGTCGTGGCGGACTCTCTCTTGTATACTCGGACGGAAGTACCGGACGCGCCCTCCGACATTGAGCAACGAACATGAGCAGATTGTATGTGGTTGCCACACCGATTGGAAACCTGGGGGACCTGTCGGAACGTGGACGGACCGTTTTGGCAGCGGTTGATCTGATCGCCTGTGAGGACACGAGACACACGGCACAACTGCTGTCGCACATTGGCATCCGAGTGCCAATGCTGGCGCTGCATGAGCACAGCGAGCGCGACGTGACGGGTGCGATCATCGGCCGGTTGCAAGGTGGCGAGCAGGTCGCACTGGTGTCTGATGCGGGGACACCGCTCATCTCCGATCCGGGCTTCAATCTCGTTGCTGCGTGCCATGAGGCGGAGATACCGGTCGTGCCGGTGCCGGGGCCATCGGCGGGCGTTGCTGCCTTGAGTGCTGCGGGATTGCCGACCGATCGCTTTGTTTTTGAGGGATTCCTCCCCGCTCGCCACATTGCGCGGTGCAAGCGCCTGCAAGCACTGCGGTCTGAACGCCGCACGATGGTGTTCTATGAAGCGCCGCATCGCGTGCGGGCAAGTGTCAGCGACCTTCTTGATGTGTTCGGTGGTGAGCGTGAGGTGGCGGTTGCGCGGGAGATCACCAAAGTCTACGAGCAGATCTGGAAGACGACGTTGGTGTCGTTGGACCTGGCGCTAAAAGATGGCAGCGTACCTGCGCGCGGCGAGTTCGCGCTCGTGCTTGCCGGCAACCGGGATGTGCTTGAAGAGACGGATGACGAGGTGGTTGCGCTGTTAACGATCCTGCTCGATGAGTTGCCGGCGTCGCGCGCTGCCAACCTTGCCGCAAAGATAACCGGGCGCAAGAAGCGCGAGGTGTATGAGATTGCGATCGCGCTAAAGACTGCGTCGCCAAGCTAGTTCCTGTCCCCAAATTGTCATTCCTGACAATTCCTGGGCGTCGATTTGCAAGCAAACCTCGCATGATCTTGCAGAAGCGAGGCCAGGCGAAAGTGCCGGTTGGATCTCTACACCGCTCGATACTCGAGCGGGCGTAACACTCACCCAGGGTAGTTGCTTGGTGTGGTGCCACCTAAAGGGGAAAGACTCGGGTGACGCCCACCCTTGTTGCCAATGCCTGTTTTTCCGCGAAGCCGTGCGCTTGCGTCGTCTGCCCGGGGCCCGCCCGATAATGGAGTGTTGCGAAAATGGTGCACCCGAGCCATCGCGGGCGGCAGTACAGGAACTGGCCATTCATCCCTGTAAACAGTGCGAGCGTCGCTGCTAACATACCGGCTTTACGCACTGCAACGGGACGGCAATGAAACCACTTGAAGGCATCAAAGTACTCGAGTTCTCTACCATGATCACCGCATCGTTTGCGGCCATGATGCTCGCCGAACAGGGGGCAGAGGTGGTTAAGGTTGAGCCGATCGAGCTGGGTGATCCCATGCGTTTTCTCGGCAGCAGCAAGGGCGGGATCTCGGCATTGTTCGCCAACTGCAACCGCGGCAAACGTTCGCTGCGTCTGGACATCAAGACCGAGGCGGGCAAGAACGTCGTCAAACAATTGATCAAGGACGCGGACGTCCTGCTATGCAACTTCCGTCCCGGAGTGATGGACAACCTGGGTCTCGGCAGTGACGCACTGCGGGCCATCAATCCGCGTCTCATTTACACCGCGGTCTCAGGTTTCGGCACCGAGGGGCCGGAACGAGACACGCCGGCGTACGATCCCGTCATCCAGGCTCAGGCGGGTTTCGCAGCGGTGCAAGGTCAGGGCAAAGAGGGGCCGGAGTTTGTGCGCAACCTCACATGCGACAAGGTGACGGCGTACACCGCGTGCCAGGCGGTTACCGCCGCGCTTTATCTTCGGGAGCGCACCGGCGAAGGGCAACATATCGACATCTCGATGATGGACGCCGGGCTGTATTTTCTGTTTCCCGATGGTTTCATGCACCAGACGTTGCTTGATGAGGACGTGGAACACGCCGTTCCGCTCAGTGAAATCATCTATGACCTGACAGTCACGAAAGACGGTGGCATTACGATGTCGGCCGCGACCGAGGCACAGCGGGTCGGCATGTTGTCAGCCGTGGACCAGTTGCATCTCTTCGCGGACGAACGTTTTAACAGTATGGAAAAGCTCATCGCCAACGTCGGTGAGTTCCGCGAAGTCCTCAAGGATGCGTTTGCGTCCTTTGAAACGGACGACATCCTGGAGCGATTGAAAAAACATGACGTGCCAGCCGCGAAGTGTTTGTCCTACGCAGAGGTTCTTGAGCACCCGCAGTACGCCGCCAATGACAGCATCGACGTGTTCGATCACCCGATCATGGGCAATATGCGTCGGGTCAAGGCCCCGGCGAAGTTCCAGGGTGAGCGCCTCGAGCCGGGGTCACGCTCGCCGGCGCACGGAGAGCACACGTGCGAGGTGCTGGCGGAACTTGGACACTCGGAGGAAGCCGTGCAGTCCATGCTGGATCAGAAGGTGGTCGGGGGCCAGGAGCCAGTTTGAAAGTGCAAACAATGCCCCAGGCGGTTTGGCGGCGCGGCTGATTGACCGCTTGCTGAAAGAGTCTGCCCCACTCTTTCATGGTCAGAATTCATAGGCAGCGGGCTTTTAGCCCGCTCCGCGACAGATCGAACACTCATCAATCGCGATTCTTGGCCGGGCGAGGCAGGCGCGCGCGGCGGGTGTTTGCGCGGCACTTCCAGTTGATGCTATCCAGCGCGCGCCTTCGGCCTTATCATGAGCCCCGGAGTTGACTAGGCAATCGCTGTACGGCCCGGCGTTTACGCGTTCGACTGTTGCAGAGGAAAGTCCGGGCTCCACAGGGCAGGGTGCCAGGTAACGCCTGGGGGGCGCGAGCCCACGGAAAGTGCAGCAGAAAAGAAACCGCCTGAAGGACCATTCTTGGGACTTTCGGTAAGGGTGAAATGGTGCGGTAAGAGCGCACCGCGCGGTCGGTAACGAGCGTGGCAAGGTAAACCCCACCTGGAGCAAGACCAAATAGAATCCGGATACCGCGGCCCGTGGTCGGATTGGGTAGGTTGCTTGAGGCCGGCGGTGACGCCGGTCCCAGATGAATGATTGTCCTCGACAGAACCCGGCTTATCGGTTGACTCCCTCATTTCTGCGGCCATGCGTGCCGCAACGGCCAGCAGTCCGCAACTTGGATTCCACGCTCGCGTAGCGAGCGGAGGATTCCACGTTCGATTAGCCAGCAGAGGATTGCACGTTCGCGTTGCAACCAGAACGCACCTGATTCCTGGCTTTCGCCTCAGTCTTGCCCTCGCCGTTTCATCGTTTCTCCTCCGGCACCCGAGTCGATGTGCGAGGAGTTTCTTTGGGTTTCTGCACTCAATCTATAATCTACATTAACTGTGTAATCTAGATAGTTGTTAAACAAGCGGCTTGTCAATCCGATACCTGTGATATGCACCCGATATATAAGAACAGTTCGCGCGAAAGGCCCGTAAGTTATTGTGTTTTAAAGACAAATCCGGGTTGCGCGGTTGACATACCCTGACTGCAGGGCTAGAAAGTGGGTAATTGTGGTGAATTGTGGGAAATCAGCCCATTCACCGTATGTTAGCGATTGAAGCGTGGGGACAGAGGCGCGAGTTACGCGACGCCCCCTGTCACGACGATTGAAGTCGCAGCGATTAAGGCCCATACGGACGATCTGCTTGTGTTTAGGGGTGCGACCAACATCAGTCTCGACGCGAAGGGGCGGTTAGCCATACCGACTCGTTTCCGAGATTTATTGTCCGTTCATTGTGACGGACAGTTGGTGATCACCATAGAGACCGAGGAGCGCTGTTTGCTGATTTATCCCCTGCCTGAGTGGGAGGAGGCCCAAAGCAAGCTGAATGCCCTGCCGAGCCTTAATCCCGATGCGCGACGGTTGCAGCGTCTGCTGATCGGGCATGCCGATGACGTCCAACTCGACGGCAATGGCCGCATTTTGATCAGCCAGATCTTGCGGGACTACGCGAGGCTCGATCGCAAAACGGTGCTGATCGGTCAAGCGGAGCGTTTCGAGTTGTGGTCTGAAGACAACTGGAACAAGCGGCTCGAGTCGTATCTGCCTGAGCAGCCGGGCGAGCTATCGGAAGAAACCAAGAATTTCCCACTGTAAGTGGCTCTGGGTGATGGTCATGCGAGTGTTCTTCAAGTTGAAGCAGTTGATGCGCTGGTGTTCAGGCAGTCCGGCTTTTATGTCGACGGCACCTACGGTCGAGGCGGACACACGGCGGAGATTCTCAGTCGCCTTGACGGAGGCGGCCGGGTGCTGGCCATCGACAAGGATCCCGCAGCGATCGCAGATGGTGCCGCGAGGTTTGTCGACGAACCGCGCCTCCAGTTGGTGCATGGCAGTTTTGCGACGCTCGCCGAAATACTCGCAGTCCACGGCGTGCCGCATGTCGATGGTGTCCTGATGGACCTCGGTGTGTCTTCGCCACAGCTGGACGATCCAGCGAGGGGCTTTAGCTTTATGCACGACGGCCCGCTGGATATGCGGATGGACCCGGGTCGCGGTGTGTCGGCGGCCGAGTGGTTGATGTTGGCGTCTGAACGCGAAATCAGCCAGGCCCTCAAGGAGTACGGCGAGGAGCGCTTCGCGAGGCGCATCGCGCGCGCCGTGGTTGAGTTTCGTGACAAGACGCCGCTCGCTCGGACAAGTGATCTCGTTGCGATCATCGAGGCGTCTGTGCCGCGTGTCGAGAAGCACAAGCACCCCGCAACCCGCGCGTTTCAGGCGCTTCGCATCGTTGTGAACCAGGAACTTGAAGAGCTTGCCACGGGCCTGCAGGCCGGCCTTGGGGTTCTGAGTCGGGGCGGTCGGCTCGTCGTGATCAGTTTCCATTCGCTTGAAGATCGGATCGTCAAGCGGTTCATGCGGCATGCAGCCCGTGGTGATGACCCCGGCAGGTTGCCCGTGAAGGAAGCGGACATCCGCCGCGATGCCAGGGTCGTCGGCAAGGCAGTCAAGGCAGGTGACGTTGAAGTCTCGCGCAACAGACGGGCACGTAGTGGGGTCATGCGTGTGGCGGAGAGGACATGAGATGTCACTGATCGGTGACTCCAGCCGTTTCCTGCTGCGTCGGCAACAGGTGGCCATTTGCGGGCTGGTTGCGGTGTTTGTTGTGTCTGCAATTGCGGTCGCGCATGCGGCGTTTGAGACGCGCCGCTTATATGGCTTGTTGCAGGTGCAACAAGATGCGCAGGACGAATTCGATAGCGAATTTGAGCGCTTGTTGCTGGAGCAGGGGGCGTGGGCTAACTACGCCCGCGTCGATGAGGTGTCGAGGCGCGAGCTTGCCATGCGCAATCCGCGCGCGGCGGACGTGGTGGTAGTAAGTCGATGAGCATTTCGCGCGTCGAGGTCACGATGGCGGTCATGCTCATAGCGTTCGCCGCTGCGGGGGCAAGGATCTTGCAGCTGGCGATTTTCGAGAAGGATTTTCTACAGGGGCACGGTGACGCGCGTTCGGTCCGCACGGAGCGTATCAATGTCCACCGGGGCATCATCGAGGATCGCAATGGCAACCCGCTTGCTGTCAGCAGTCCTGTCGTCTCGTTCTGGGCCGACCCCGGGGAAGTCATGGCAGGCACCCGGGAACAGCGTGCCGCGTTGGCGACTGCCCTTGGGGTCTCGCTTGCGACGTTCGATGACGGCATGACGCGCAATCTTCAGCGCTCGTTTGTCTACGTCAGGCGACAAATGGCGCCGCCGGAAGCCGCGCATATACAGGCGCTGAAAACCCCGGGCATCTACACGCAAAAGGAGTACCACAGGTACTACCCGGCCGGTGAGGTTGCGGCGCACTTCGTCGGCATCACGGATATCGATGATGCCGGTCAGGAAGGAATTGAACTGTCCTTCGACAAGTGGCTTGCCGGCACGCCAGGGCGCAAGCAGGTATTGAAGAACCTGTATGGCGATGTGGTCAGAGACGTCAAGCCCCTGCTTGATGCACGCCCGGGAAGAAACATGAACGTCAGTCTGGATCTCCGGATGCAGTACCTGGCATACAGGGAGTTGAAGTCAGCTATCCGCCATCACGGTGCCGAGTCTGGCTCGGTGGTGATCCTTGACGTGACCAACGGCCAAGTGTTGGCGATGGTCAATCAACCGTCTTACAACCCTAACAACAGATCGGTCATGGAACCTGCGACTTTGCGCAATCGCGCGGTCACCGATGTATTTGAACCTGGCTCGACGGTCAAGCCGTTCACCGTCGCGGTAGCACTGGAATCAGGAGGATTCACGGCAGATTCGGTCATCGATACAAACCCCGGCTTCGTGCGGGTGGCCGGCAAGGTTATTCGGGATCCGTCCAATCGTGGTGCGATGGATCTTGGCAGCATTGTGGCCCACTCCAGTCAGGTGGGAATCAGCAAGCTGGCACTGTCGATCGATGAGTTTGACGTCTGGCGAATGTTTCACGAGGTTGGGTTCGGTCAAGCCCCAGGGACCGGATTTCCGGGCGAGAGCTCAGGTTACCTGCCCAACTATCGCAAGTGGAAAGACATCGATCGAGTCACACTTGCCTACGGCTATGGTCTCAATGTGACGCCACTGCAGTTGGCAAGCGCGTACCTGACTATTGCGAGCGGCGGCATCCGACGCCAGGTATCGATGCTCGATACTGCAGATCACGAAGGCGAACGGGTGATGAGCGAACGGGTTGCCGCACAGATCAGGGCAATGCTCCGACGGGTCGTGACCGAAGGCACCGGTAAGCGCGCGGCGATCGATGCCTATGCGGTCGCTGGCAAGACCGGTACGGTTCGCAAGATCGGTAAGGATGGTTACGAGGATACACATCATCTGACATTCTTCGCAGGGATGACCCCGGCCAAAGAGCCGCGGCTCGTTGGTCTTGTGTTGATCAATGACCCGGAAGGGGAATCGTCGGGTGGCGGGACGATTGCTGCACCGCTCTTTTCACGTGTTATGGAGGGTGCGCTGCGACTTCTTTACGTTCCGCCGCAGACCGGTGGTGCGGCGTGATGATGTTATCGGAACTGATCGAACCACTGCCGGTTCCGCGTGATGTGCCGTTCTCGGGTATGACCCTTGATAGTCGGTCGGTCCGGCCGGGGGATCTTTTCTGCGCGATCGCCGGCACGGAGACGGATGGACATCGCTTTATCGAAGATGCGGTTGCTCGCGGCGCCGTGGGGATACTTCTCGAGTCATCAGAGGGCCTTGCCGGAGACGCGTCGACTGCGGTCGTAGTGGGTGACCTGCGCGCCCGAGTCGGTGAATTTGCATCCCGGTTTTATGGCCATCCTTCGAGGTCGATGACGGTCGCCGCTGTCACGGGAACAAATGGCAAGACATCGGTTAGTCACTACATTGCTGCCGCGTTGTCGGACTGTGGTGCGACTGCGGGTGTCGTTGGGACGTTGGGTGCCGGACGACTCTCGGCGCTTGAACCGTTTGGCCTGACCACACCCGACGCAATCTCGTTGCAACGGTATCTGGCTGCCATGCGCGACGAGGGACTCAATGCTGTGGCGCTGGAGGCAAGTTCTCATGGCTTGGCCCAGGGCCGACTCGGTGGCACCGCCGTCGACGTCGCTGTGTTCACCAATATTACCCGCGATCATCTTGACTATCATCCAGACTTTGACGCGTATCGGGACGCCAAACACGCGTTGTTTCTCAAGCCTGACCTTGGGGCTGCAGTCGTCAACGTCGACGACCCTGCGGGGGTGACGTTCGCGGCAACCAACAACGCCAAACAAACAGTTCGGGTAAGCATCAGCGACTCGTCGGCGGATCTTTACTGCTCGCGCTGCGATCTTCTAAAGGACGGACTCCTGCTCGATGTGGTCACCCCCTGGGGGGGCGGCGAGATCGAGTCGGCCTTGCTGGGCGGATTCAATGTGATGAACCTGTTGCTGACGGTGGGCGTGTTGGGCGTGCTCGGTCACGCCTGGGATGACATCAAGGGGGCGGCGGCGCGAACCAGAAACGTACGCGGACGGATGGACCGGGTGGCACACGCGAGTGAGCAGCAGGGCCCAGCGGTGATTGTTGACTACGCACATACTCCCGATGCGCTCGCGCTGGTGTTGCAGGCCCTGCGCGCGCACGTCGAGGGTGAGCTTTGGTGTGTCTTTGGCTGTGGTGGCGACCGGGATGTGGGAAAACGACCCCAGATGGGCTTGATTGCGGACACCCATGCCGATCGCGTTGTGATCACCGATGACAATCCGAGATTTGAATCGTCTGAAGAGATCATCCGCGACATTCTGGCTGGCTGTCGACATCAGAGTGACATACACGTGATACCCGACCGGGCAGCCGCGATAAACTACGCGCTGCGGGCTGCGCGAGAGCAGGACATGGTTCTGGTTGCCGGTAAAGGACACGAACGATTCCAGGACGTACGCGGTGAGCGTCTCGCCTTTGATGATTATGTGGTTATTCGGAAAGTGTCCATTGACTAGGGTCATCGTCGGCAACGGAAAAACCGGACGCTCATGTGCCCGATTCTTTGAGCGGCATGGCTGGTCGTACCTTATGGTTGACGACGTGGTGGACGAAGCGCATGTCCAGCTACTCACGACAGATGTACTGCTGTCTGCCAGCGAGATTGTAGTCAGCCCCGGTGTGCCGCTTGCGCGGCCGGAACTGGCAGCGGCGAGAAGTGCCGGTGTCACGATTCGTGGTGACGTTGATCTCTTCGTCGATGAGGTCATCCAGCCGGTTATCGCTGTGACAGGTACGAATGGGAAGAGCACCGTCGCTACATTGATCTACGAGATGGCCCTCGATGCGGGCATGACCGCGTCATTGATAGGCAATATTGGTGAGCCCTGTCTCGATCACATTGATGACGACGTTGATGTGCATGTCATCGAGGTGTCGAGTTTCCAACTGGAGGCGGTGACGCGCCTGTCCGCCGAGATTGCAGTGCTCTTGAACATAACGCCAGATCACCTGGACCGGTATGCGACGTTTGCGGACTACCGGCGGACCAAGCTGAGCGTGCTTGAAGGCTGCAAGACTGCCGTGATTAGCAGCGACCTCGGGGCTGGCATCGACCCATTGGAGTCTGTCGACAATCAGGCAAATTTGCTGCGATTCGGTACCTCGGCCAGTGACGACTACTCGATCGACGATGGCTATCTGACTGTGGATGGCGAACGCTTGCTTTCGGTGTCGGACCTCTGTTTTCGGGGATCGCACAATCAGTTGAATGCACTGGCAGCACTCGCGACCGGCGACGCGATGGGCCTGTCGCGTACGTCGATGCAAGAGACTCTGGGGCGGTTCAAAGGGCTCGCTCACCGCTGTGAGTGGATCGCCCGGATTGGCGATGCCGACTATATCAATGATTCAAAGGCGACGAATACGGGGGCGACCTTGGCCGCGGTTGCGGGCTTCGAAAAAGATATTACATTGATTCTGGGAGGTGAGAGTAAAGGCGCAGATCTCGGTTCCTTTGCGCGTGCATTACCGGCCAACGTAACAAACCTTGTGCTCATCGGTCGGGACGCAGGGCTTCTGCAAGCCGCGTTTGTCCACCATGGGGCGCAGGTGATCTGTGCGAGCGGTCTCGAGGACGCCGTCCGCGAGGCGGCGCGGGCGACTGCGCCGGGGGCAATCGTGCTGCTGTCGCCGGCGTGTGCGAGTTTCGACATGTTTCGCGACTATCAGCATCGCGGTGACGAATTCAGGCGCATTGTGCTGCGGGGTCAGCCTTGAACGATCAGCGTGAAATACCGTTCGACCCGGTGATTGCGGGCTGTGCCGCGACGCTGGTCATCATCGGCCTCGTCATGGTCGGGTCCGCGTCGATGGAGGTGTCAGCGCGACTGTATGACAATGCATTTCATTTGCTCGCTCGTCATCTGATCTATGTCGCAGTGGCGGCAATCGCGTGTGTCTTCGCTCTTATGACACCGGTGGCATTCTGGCAGCGTGGTGACCGGGTGTGGCTCGTGGGAACCTTCGTGCTGCTCGGGCTGCTTCTGGTTCCGGGCATCGGTCGAGAGGTCAATGGCAGCGTTCGGTGGATTCCGTTGGGGCCGTTCTCGTTTCAGCCATCAGAGTTTGCCAAGTTCTTTGTTGTGACTTACCTCGCCGGTTACCTCATTCGTCACGACGAGAGCGTGCGCAGTACGTGGGGTGGTTTCGTGCGGCCACTCGGCGTCGTGACGGTCTTTGTGATATTGCTGTTGCTGGAGCCCGACTTTGGTACGGCTGCTGTTCTGATGGCGACCGTCATGGGCATGATATTTCTCGTAAACGTACCGCTCGCACGGCTCTTGCCCGTAGTTGCATTGGCGGCATCTGTAATGGCGGTGGTGGCTGTATGGAAGCCCTATCGGCTGGAGCGGCTCACGAGCTTCACCAATCCGTGGGCGGACCAGTTCGACAGTGGCTATCAACTGACCCAGGCGCTCATTGCGTTTGGGCGTGGGGAGATGCTGGGCACGGGACTCGGCAACAGCATGCAGAAGCAGTTTTTTCTGCCCGAAGCTCACACAGACTTTCTATTCTCGATCATTGCCGAGGAGTTGGGCGCCGTGGGCGCCCTCATTCTCGTGGCGCTCTTTACGCTGCTGGTATTGCGTTGCCTTTCTCTCGGCAAGACGCTGATTGCCGCAGAGATGCCGTTCCACGGGTACTTGGCCTACGGCATTGCCCTGCTCATCGGGATTCAAGCGCTTATCAATATCGGCGTGAATATCGGTCGATTGCCGACCAAGGGCCTTACGCTTCCACTCATTAGCTTTGGCGGAAACAGTCTCATTGTCAGTTGTCTGATGATCGGCGTGCTTATTCGAATTGAGTATGAATATCGAACCCGGCCGATGGCGGCGTTGAGGCGACGCCAATGATTGACGGAGGCAGCTTTGTCATTGACGTCCCCGAGATGCGGCGCATCGAAGGCGTCCACTTTGTCGGTATCGGTGGCGCGGGCATGTGTGGTATCGCTGAGGTGCTGATCAACCAGGGCTACCGCGTGTCCGGTTCGGATCTTGCAAGTTCTGTTGTGACGGACCGGCTCGTAGCGATGGGCGCATCGATTGCATTTGAACACAAGGCGGAGAATGTCGCCGGGTCTGATGTTGTTGTAGTTTCGTCGGCTGTCTCGCTGACGAACCCCGAGATTCTTGAGGCGGAGTGGCGACGGATTCCGGTCGTGCCACGCGCGGAGATGCTGGGCGAGCTCATGCGGTTTCGGCATGGCATCGCTGTGGCGGGCACGCACGGTAAAACAACGACGACGAGTCTGATTGCGTCTGTTCTCACCCAGGGCGGACTAGACCCGACGTTCATCATTGGCGGATTGCTGACGAGCAGTGAAACCAATGGCAGGCTGGGCGGGAGCCGCTACCTTGTCGCCGAAGCTGACGAGAGTGATGCCTCTTTCCTCCACCTACAGCCCATGGTTGCCATCCTCACGAACATCGATCGCGATCACCTCACCTTTTATGAAGGAAGTTTCGATCGCCTGCGTGACGCGTTCCGTCAGTTCATTCATAACCTGCCATTTTATGGGCTGCTTGTCGCTTGCTCGGACAACGACGAGGTGATGCGTTTGCTGCCAGATGTGAAGCGCCCGGTCATCACCTATGGCATCGTCTCTGATGCGGACTACCGGGCGTGCGACATTGAGCAGAACGAAGCTGTGACTTCGTTTACGGTCGTCCGCCGTGACAATCCGCTCGACCTTCGCGTCACCCTGCAGATGCCCGGCCATCACAATGTATTGAATGCACTGGCAGCGATTGCCGTCGCAGACGACGAAGGCATCAATGACAACCACATCATCGAGGGGCTGGGATCCTTCCAGGGAGTGGGGCGTCGCTTCGAGCTTCACGGTCAGTTTGATCTCTCTGCCAGCCAACGCGCCATCGCGCTCGTTGATGACTATGGTCACCATCCGACCGAAGTGCAGGCGACGATTGACAGTTTTCGCGAAGGCTGGCCGGGCAAGCGATTGATCATGGTCTACCAGCCGCATCGATATTCCCGAACACAGGAATTGTTCGGTGAATTCGTCGACGTGCTATCGCAGGTAGACCAACTGATTCTTCTTGACGTGTATGCCGCAGGCGAGAAACCGATCCCGGGCGCGTTGGGCAGTGATCTCTTCGCGGCGATCCGTCAGCGCGATTTGCGCGCCGCGTTTGTCGAGCGTATCGAGGACGTTGCTGAACTGGTTGAAGAGATCGCAGTGTCGAACGATGTCGTGCTCACCCAGGGAGCGGGCGAGACGGGGAAACTGGCCCGGCTGCTGGCGAGTCGTTGGGAAAGCAAGGGGTCTACATGAAAGCCGTCGTCATTGTCGTGGTAACCGCGCTCTTTGCCACGCTGGTTCTGGGGCTTGAGCGCATGCCGCCGCGAACGGTCTCTGTGCTCGGCTCATTGAGCGACCTCCAGCAGGCAAATGTTGAGCAGCTGCTCGCAGCACCGGAAGCGAACACCCTGTACCGCGCTAAGTCAGTCCTTGAGTCGAGTCCGTGGATAGCACGGGCGGAGATTAAGCGCCGGTGGCCCGCACAATGGGAGGTGGTCGCGACCGCGCAAACGCCCGTCGCGATGTGGAATGACGAGAAGCTGCTAAATAATGCTGGTATCGCGTTTTCCGCGCAGTACTTTGAGCCAGCCGCGCTGCCGAGGCTTTACGGACCGATGGGCAGCGAGGTTGTTGTCATGCGTCAGTTTCGCCAGTTGAACAAGCTGCTGCTGGGAGCGAATCAGTCTATCAGCACGTTGGCAACCGATGACCGTGGCAGTTGGCAGTTCACCGCGGGTCAGGGGATGACGGTATTGCTCGGCCAGGATGATGTGCTTGAGCGTCTCAAGCGGCTGATTGAGCTCATGGGTGAGCAGTCCTTGTCGTCCCGGGCAGATGAGATCGCCCAAGTCGACACGCGATACGCCAACGGCATCGCGGTCTCCTTTAAACCGGCCCTCGAAACGGATCTGGCGATCAATGCGATTGCAGGCGCCAGCGCAACGAACCTTCACAAGAAAATTAAGAGGGATACAACACTATGACCGGCTCAGAGAATCGAATGATCGTTGGCCTGGACATAGGCACGTCCAAAGTCGTCGCAATCGTCGGAGAGGTGTCTCCCGAAGGCCTAATCGAAATTGTGGGGCTCGGCAGCCATCCGTCAAAGGGGCTGAAGAAGGGTGTCGTGGTCAACATCGAGTCAACGGTGCAGTCAATTCAGCGTGCGGTCGAGGAAGCGGAATTGATGGCAGGTTGTCAGATTCACTCAGTTTACGCCGGGATCGCAGGCAGCCATGTCCGCAGCCTCAACTCGCACGGAATCGTTGCAATCCGTGACCGTGAGGTGTTTCAGCCCGATCTTGATCGGGTCATTGATGCCGCGCGCGCGGTGGCGATTCCTGCTGATCAAAAGATTCTCCACGTGTTGCCGCAGGAGTACGTGATCGATGATCAGGCGGGCGTGAAGGAACCGTTGGGGATGTCGGGCGTTCGCCTCGAGGCCAAGGTGCATCTGGTGACCTGCGCGGTCAATGCCGCACAGAACATTGAAAAGTGCATCAAGCGCTGCGGCCTCGATGTCGATGACATCGTCCTGGAGCAGTTGGCGTCCGGCCACTCGGTGCTCGCCGAGGATGAGAAAGAACTCGGTGTCTGTATCGTCGATATAGGGGGTGGGACAACTGACATCGCCGTTTTCACCGAAGGTGCGATCAAGCACACCGCAGTCATCCCGATTGCCGGTGATCAGGTAACGAACGATATCGCTATGGCGTTTCGAACACCGCAGCCACACGCCGAGGAAATCAAGATCAAGTACGCCTGTGCTCTCGCCAACCTAGCGGGAGACGGTGAAACGCTGAAGGTGCCGAGCGTCGGAGAGGGCAAGCCCGACCGTGACTTGTCACGACAGGCCCTGGCGGAGGTCGTTGAGGCCCGCTATGAGGAGTTGTTTGCCCTGATACAGGCGGAGCTCAGGCGAAGCGGATTTGAGGACCTGATCGGTGCCGGAATCGTACTGACGGGGGGCACCTCAAAAATGGAGGGAGCAGTTGAACTCGCAGAAGAGATCTTCCACATGCCGGTCAGCATCGGCAAGCCGAGAGGTGTCAGCGGCCTCATCGACATTGTGCGCAATCCAATTTACGCGACATCTGTTGGCTTGCTCAACCATGCGGCGGGGAGTCGGGAGTCGCCCGCCTCTGGTCGTGATCGTCGAGGGATCGGTATGACATCAGTAGTCGGCAAGGTAAAGAACTGGTTGATGGGAAACTACTAAAACAGATCTGAGCGCAGAACGCGCTCTTGTCTTGGACAGGACAAACAACGTGAAAAAAAGCGACCTGAGGAGGCCAACAATGTTTGAGCTTGTAGATAGCAAACCGCAGAACGCGGTGATCAAAGTGATTGGTGTTGGCGGCGGCGGTGGCAATGCAGTTCAGCACATGGTCGATCGATCCGTGACAGGGGTCGACTTCATTTGTGCCAACACCGACGCGCAAGCGCTGCAGGGTCTGGGCGCAAGGACAATTCTGCAACTCGGTGAGAGCCTGACCAAGGGGCTGGGGGCAGGCGCCGACCCGGACGTCGGTCGCGACGCCGCAGAGGAAGACGCGGAGAAGATTCGCGAGGTTCTGGATGGTGCTGATATGGTTTTCATCACCGCCGGCATGGGTGGAGGCACCGGTACAGGGGCCGCGCCAGTGGTCGCCGAGATTGCCAAGGGCCTGGGAATCCTGACGGTCGCGGTGGTGACCAAGCCGTTCACGTTTGAAATGCGCAAACGCATGAAGGTGGCCGAGGCGGGCATCGATGCATTGGCCCGTTCGGTGGACTCGCTGATCACGATTCCGAATGAAAAGTTGCTGTCGATCATGGGTGAAGATACACCCCTGGTTGACGCGTTCGCCGCGGTCGACGATGTGCTGCTCAATGCTGTTCAGGGCATCGCCGATCTGATCATTCGTCCGGGCAAGATCAACGTCGACTTTGCCGACGTGAAGACGGTCATGAAAGAAATGGGTACGGCGATGATGGGCAGTGGTGCAGCGCGCGGTGATAATCGTGCCCGCACTGCGGCAGAGGCGGCCATCAGGAGTCCGTTGCTGGAGGACATCGACTTCACGGGTGCACGCGGCATTCTCGTCAACATTGCGGCCGGCATGGACATCTCTCTTGGTGAGTTTTCAGAGGTTGGCGCGACCATCGAAGAGTTTGCGTCCGAGAACGCAACCGTCGTGATTGGCACGGTCATTGATACCGATATGGAGGATGAAATGCGGGTCACCGTTGTGGCGACTGGCATTGGCGATGAAATGGACAAGCCGGCGAAGGTCATCGACAACACGATCCAGAAGAAAGTCGCTGGGGACGGCAAGACCGACTATGCGGACTTTGACCAACCGACCTACAAGCGCCTGTCGGGGCAGACTGGTCAGGCGCCTGTGAGTGATGCTGACATGGAGTTCCTGGACGTCCCTGCGTTTCTACGGCGGCAAGCGGATTAGGGGTTGTTGAAAGAGTGCGCTTGTATGCCGCGGTGTCGGTCCGGTGTGTAGGTCTGGCGTGTCGGTCGTTCGGATATGTAGTTGCGGCGTCCGGTTCCGCGGTGTAGTTTCGCTGGGTCGCGGGTTTAGGGTTGTGGTCCTCAAACCATGGTCCTCAAGTGGTCTCCTCAAGCCATGGAGAGGGTGCTTCAACGGGCCAGAATCCGTCTTGTCGGGCACGGGTGGGGAGTGGCGGCGTCACCATTGATCGGCCTCTCGGATCGAAATCGGGAGTTTTCATTGAAATAGTGAAGGTAAAGTGGAGAATTGAGCAGCTTTTCTATATTTGGCGGTCCTGTAGACAACCATGGATGGCCGAATGTGGAAGCGATCAGACGGCGTGTGCGGCGAAGGGATTTCGGGGACGCGTCGGGCTCGCTTAAGCGGCGTTGTCTTCGGCAGTTCGGCAGCCGCCGTGCAACCCCGTCACACTAACGGAAACCGAATTGCAGATGAGGCGGAACGTCCGTAATTGTGGGCATTTCTTGTACACATTTGCTAAAATCGCGCGCCTTAACGAGGGGCCAAAAGAAAAAATGATCTATCAGCGCACGCTCAAGAACATCATTCGTGGCACTGGTGTCGGCCTACATACCGGACAAAAAATCTACCTGACATTACGGCCCGCCCCTGCGGATACCGGGATTGTGTTTATTCGCGTTGATCTTGAGCCGCAGATTGAGATTCCTGCGCTTACCGAGAATGTCGTCGACACGACGCTCGCGACAACGATTGCCAAAGACGGCCAGCGAGTGTCGACGGTTGAACACCTGATGTCGGCCTTCGCCGGCCTGGGTGTCGACAACGCGTACGTTGAGGTCAGTGGCCCGGAGATACCGACGATGGATGGCAGCGCCGCCACCTTCGTTTTCCTGATCCAGTCCGCGGGCCTTGAAGAACAGCGGACAGCCAAGAAGTATATTCGCATCAAGAAGCAGATTGACGTCTGCGGACCTGACGGCGAGCGTTGGGCAAATCAGGCCGCATGCCTCAAGCCCTTTGAAGGCTTCAAGGTGACTCACACGATCGTCTATGACAACCCGGTGATCAAAGAGCAAAGCCTGACTGTCGATTTTTCAACAACCTCGTTCGTCAAGGAAGTGAGTCGGGCGCGGACGTTCGGCCTCATGGAAGAATTCGATTATCTGCGAGAGCAGAACCTGATTCAGGGTGGCAGTCTCGACAATGCCGTGGTGGTCGACGACTACCGGATTCTGAACGATGATGGCCTGCGACATGAAGATGAGTTTGTCAGACACAAGATTCTCGATGCGATCGGCGATCTCTACGTTCTGGGCCATGGCCTGATCGGCGAGTTTATCGGCAGCAAGTCTGGCCACGCGGCGCACCATGCTTTGCGCGAGGAGTTGATGGCGAACCCGGATGCCTGGGAATACGTCTCGTTTGTCGAGCCCGATTCTGCGCCAATCTCCTACACCAGCGCGGTCCTGGCCGACTAACGTTGACACTGCGGTCATGCGCGACATGGCGCGGACACGTATTCAGTAAAAACCTGTTCCATTGCGTTTCAGTCGTGGCCCGCAGTGGGTCATTTGGCCGGGCAACGCCCGCTGCACCCTGACCGGCCCTTGGCCACTTTCCCGGTTTTTCTGTTGCTTTCTACTCGCTTTCGTCTGAACCGTGCTGCGCTAGTCGGTTGAGGGCTTGGCGCAACTCTGCATCTTCGATATATTCGGCTGTGGCTGAAATGTGCTCAGCGTTTTCGCGGGATAACGTGCGGTTGAATACGGGTTGGTGGGGGCGTGGAGATCCCTTTGGCGGCCGTACCTGTAGTTTTATCTGGTGCAAACCGCGCAGCAGTTTCTCGCCCGCGAGGGCCTGTTGAAGTTGGCGCAGGCTGTACCGCAGACGCGTTGCAGTGGCAGCATCGGTCACGATAAGCGTGAGGACGCCGTCTTTGAAGCTGCCTGCGTCCACCGCATCGGGGCTTCCCGGAGGACGGGTCAAAGCGGTCCAGTCGGACGCGTTAGACGATGTTGCGCGAGTTGTTGACGCTGCGCCCGTGATTGAGGGTCTGGAAGTCATGGATGATGCGTCGGCGGGCGCCGCTGATGGGGGAAAGTAGCGATGGATAAGCGCCTGAATTTGTTGATGGTCACGACTCTTGACGAAGAGATCGTGCAACGTGCTCGAGGGATTCTCGAAAATCTGTCCAGGTCGTCGAATGGCCATCGTGTCCGCGCGGTTTTGCCGAATGAGCACATCTTAGCGGCTGTCAGGGGACCATTGCATTGTACGGGCAGACCCGGAGACAATGTGACCTCGTGGACGCACGCGATTCGTTGGGTTAGCGGCCTTACTGGCCTGCCAAGAACAAAAAAATGAAATTCATCCTGATCGACAGCCGCAGCGGGAAATCTCGCTCCTTTTCTGCCAATGGTCTGGTGATTTCGCTGGCTGTTGCAGGGTTGATTGGCATTCCCGCTGTGACCGGTATCGTCGGGTACGACCGCGGCATTGAGGTCGCGGGTATCTCGCCGGAACGCGTCGCGCGTTGGCAAGACGAACTCGATATCCAGCGACAACAGGTGACTGAGACCCGGGCCCGGGCGGCGGAGACGCTGCAGGCGTCGACACTGCGCCTTGCGAAACTGCAAGCCCGGATCGTGCGGCTGGACGCTCTGGGCGAGCGGCTTACGAGCGTTGGCAAGCTGGATCAGGGCGAGTTCGACTTCTCGAGCGAACCTGCCGTAGGCGGCCCCGGCAGCCTTGAGTCGAGTGAACCCTATGAAGTGCAGGACTTCATCGCGGTCCTCGACCGCCTTGCAGGCGATATCGATGACCGCGAGCAACAGTTATCCGTCCTTGAGATGCTGCTCGCAGACCGGAAGATCCAAAGCGATGTGTTCATCGCGGGACGGCCGATTGACAAGGGCTGGATGTCCTCCCACTTCGGCAAGCGCACGGACCCCATAACCGGGCGAAAAGCCTGGCATAACGGGGTCGATTTTGCCGGACAGGAGGGCGACGACATCAAGACCGTTGCTGCCGGCGTCGTGGTGCACTCGGGGTCGCGCAACGGTTACGGCAAGATGGTCGAAGTCAACCATGGTGGTGGGTTCTCGACGCGCTATGGCCACCAGAAGACCCTGCTGGTCAAAGTGGGTGACATTGTCAAGAAAGGACAGATTGTCGGCTTGATGGGCTCAAGCGGTCGTTCGACCGGCCCTCATGTTCATTTTGAGGTGTACAAGAACGGTCGAATAGTTGATCCGTCGTCGTACATTCATCGCGCCGCGAGGTGACTTGCTGACCCGCGAGACCCTCGCCGTTTCGCAGTTCTCGAGAGCGGATACCGCCTTCGCTCGTACGCTGGTCGATTGACCGGTCTTTCTGTCAGAAGTTTTTGAGAATTCCCACACCATGAAGCTACTCAGCAAGCTGTTTGGCACAAAAAACGATCGCGAGTTAAAGCGCATGAGCCAGATCGTTGCGAAAGTCAACGGATTTGAAGCATCTATGGAGGCGTTGACTGACCAGCAAGTAGCCGCGCAGCGCAGCGTATTCCAGGACCGGCTTAGTGCGGGTGAAACGCTGGAAGATCTGCTGCCAGAAGCATTCGCGCTCGTGCGCGAAGCCGGCCGCCGAACGCTCTCACAGCGAATCTTCGATGTTCAGCTCATCGGTGGCATTACGCTGCATGAAGGGCGCATCGCTGAGATGCGCACCGGTGAAGGCAAGACCCTGGTCGCGACCCTGCCGCTGTACCTGAACGCGATCGGCGGAGAGGGTGTCTGCCTTGTCACCGCCAACGACTACCTGGCCCAGCGGGGCGCCGAATGGATGGGGCCGGTGTTTGAGTCGCTCGGTATGAGTGTTGGCGTCGTGTACGCCGGTCAGGACCAGGAGGAGAAGATAGAGGCATATCAGAGCGACATCGCATACGGCACCAACAACGAGTTCGGCTTCGACTACCTTCGGGACAACATGGCATTTGCCAAAGAAGACAAGGTCCAGAAGTCTCTCAACTTTGCGATTGTCGACGAGGTGGACTCGATCCTGATCGATGAAGCGCGTACGCCGCTGATCATTTCGGGCGGTGTCGAGAACGCTTCTGCCGTCTATCAGACGATCGACGCCATCATTCCAAACCTGGATCGTCAACTAAAAACCGCTGAAGACGAAGTTAACGAGATCGAGCCGCCGGGCGACTTCTATGTCGACGAAAAGCAAAGGGACATTGAGTTAACCGAGGACGGCCACCTGAAGGTGGAGTCGCTGCTGGTCCGGAATAAGCTGCTGGACGACGGTGACAGCCTCTATGGAACGAGCAACCTGACGTTGTTGCACCACGTCCACGTTGGTCTTAAAGCGCACCATTTGTTCCGCGAGGATGTCGACTACATGGTGGGCGACGGTGAGGTACTCATCGTGGATGAACACACCGGTCGGGCCATGCCTGGCCGACGTTGGTCAGGGGGCATTCACCAGGCGATTGAGGCGAAGCATCGCCTTAACATCACCCACGAGAGCCAGACGCTGGCGTCAACGACATTTCAGAACTACTTCAGGCTCTACGACAAGCTGGCGGGCATGACGGGCACGGCAGATACCGAAGCCTTCGAGTTTCAGCAGATATACGGGCTGGATGTCGTGGTCATCCCGACGAATGTGCCGAGTCAGCGCGATGACATGAACGACCTCATCTTTATGTCCGTGGACGAGAAATTCGAGTCGATTGTCGAAGAGATTGTGGCATGCCGAGAGCGGCACGCTCCTGTGTTGGTCGGGACGGCGTCGATCGAGAGCTCCGAGCGTTTGGCCGGACTTCTCACCAGGGACAAGATCCATCACGAGGTGCTGAACGCCAAGAATCACCAGCGAGAAGCCGAGATCATTGCAGAAGCCGGACGTCCCGGCGCGGTAACAATTGCGACCAACATGGCTGGTCGCGGCACTGACATCATATTGGGAGGTAACTGGGAGTCCGAGGTTGCGAGCCTCGGTGAAGACGCGACGGACGAGGCGACTGCGGCGATTCGGTACGACTGGCAGAAGCGCCACGAGCAGGTGCTCAAGGCGGGTGGTCTGCACGTGCTCGGCACGGAGCGGCACGAAAGTCGGCGCATCGACAATCAGCTTCGAGGTCGGTCCGGTCGTCAGGGCGACGCCGGTAGCTCTCGGTTCTACCTGTCGCTGGAAGATGATCTCATGCGCATCTTCACCTCAGATCGAGTGAAGGGCTTCATGCAGAACCTTGGTCTTGAACGCGGCGAAGCCATCGAACACAAGATGGTCAACAATGCGATTGAGAAAGCGCAGAAGAAAGTTGAGGCCCGCAACTTCGACATTCGCAAGAATCTGCTTGAGTACGACGATGTTGCTAACGACCAGCGGCAGATGGTCTATCAACGTCGAAACGAACTCATGGAGACCGACGACATCTCCGATACGATCGAGGTGCTTTGGGAAGATGTGGGTTCCCAGATAATTGACACGTACCTTCCACCACAGAGCCTCGAAGAACAGTGGGATGTGCCTGGCCTCGAACAGGCATTTCAGACCGAGTTTGGCCTCCAACTGCCGATGAGGCAGTGGCTGGATGAAGACGATGACCTGCACGAAGAGAGCTTGCGTGCACGGGTCATCAGTGAGCTCAAGGCGGAGTACGCAGCCAAGGATGTCCCCGAGGGGCTCGACATGCGGTTAATCGAGAAGCAGATCATGCTCCAGGTCCTCGACAATCTGTGGAAAGAGCACCTTGCGGGAATGGACAACCTGCGGCAGGGAATCCATCTTCGCGCTTACGGCCAGAAGCAACCGAAGCAGGAATACAAGCGCGAGTCGTTCGAACTGTTCCAGGGACTACTTGAGAACATCAAGCTTGAAGTTATTCGTTTCCTGTCCCGCGTTCAGTTTCAAAGTCCCGAAGATGGGGAGGCCATGGAACGGCAGCGACGTGAAGAGGCTGCACGATCCGCGCGATCGCAACAGATGCTGGGTGCGGGTGCGCAGGACATGGGGGCCCCGGCCGGGGCTGGCGCCCCGGTCGCGGATGGCGCCACCCCCTTTGTTCGTCGGGAGCGCAAGGTCGGGCGCAATGAGCCTTGTCCCTGCGGATCTGGGAAGAAATACAAGGCTTGCCACGGCAAACTGGGCTGACCGCTTAACTTTCTAGTCCCGGTCCAGATCGGCCGCCGTGATGTCGTCGTGTTCCGGGTCAGAGGGGATGAAGCGATTGCCAGAGGCCCATTCGCCGAGGTCGAGCGTTCGGCAACGTTCGGAGCAGAATGGACGGTAAGTGTTCGCCTGTGTCCACTCGACCGGCTCCTCACACGTTGGGCACTTAACGGTTGTAGTCATGACGGCGGCCCCGGGTTTGACGGTTCAGGTACTACAGTTCAATACATTATCTTACAGGCTGCTGAAAAAGTGCTTTGCTGCACTTTTTCAGAGTCGCGGGCCTCAGCCCACTCGCGACAAATCAACGACTTCCGTCGTCGATTTGCGGCCGATACCATTCATGGCTCGCGAAGCGAACGTGAAATCCATGTATCGGTCTAGCAGCATCTCACCGTGAGATGCTGCTAGTAGACCAAAATCGATAGATAGGTGTCGATAATGGCATCGCCCCAAAGCAGTTGGAGCATCCCGGCAATGCCGAGAAAGGGTCCGAACGGGACCTTGCTTGCCCGACTGCCGCCGCGCAGGATCAGTGCGATGCCCACTATTGAACCGGCGAATGATGAAAGGATGACAATGGCCGGCAGGGCCTGCCATCCGAGCCACGCGCCAAGCATGGCCAGCATTTTGAAGTCGCCCGCGCCCATGCCTTCCTTGTGTATGAGTACTTTGAAGGCGAAAGACACGGACCAGAGCGACAGATAGCCTGCGACCGCGCCGATTATCGCGTCCTCGAGGGGCACGATCGTGTCGGCAAGATTGACCATGATCCCGATCCACAGGATCGGCAACGTGATTGCGTCAGGCAGCAGGCGAGTGTCGAAGTCGATCAGTGACAGCGTGATCACAGCCCAGGCGAAGATGAGTGCTGCGAGGGTCGCAAGGGACAGGCCGAAGTGGGCGGCGACCATGACCGAAACAACGCCGGTCAGCGCCTCGACGATGGGGTAGCGGGCCGAGATACCGGTTTTACATTTGTTGCATTTGCCGCCAAGTATCAGAAACGAGAGGACCGGAATGTTGTGCCACGGCCTGATTGCCTCATTGCACGTTGGACAACGGGACCCCGGTACGATGAGGTTGAAGGCCTCGCTCGGTTCCGGAGCGGGCATTTCCAGAATTTCACGGGCCTCGCGTTGCCATCCCGCTTCCATCATCACGGGCAGTCGGTAGACGACGACGTTTAGAAAGCTGCCGACAATGAGACCAAAGAGCAGCGTGATGCCGTAGAAGAGATAAGGGTAGGCCTCAAGGACCAGCAGGGAGCTACTCATTGTTCATCGGCGACCATAGCTGCAGTCTGGTCGCAGCGGACGCGGGTCTGGCGTTGCTCGGACGAGCGATTGGCTGTGTTGCAGGATGGAGAGCAGATCTACAGCAACCTTTCGTGGAACTAAAGCAAGGTGCCGCGGTGTTCCCTGCGCGACAGCGCGGTGATCAGGCACCGTGAGATGCTGTTAGTGTCCGCCGCCGCCACCGATGGCGTCGCCCATCGAGAAAATCGGCAGGTACATGGCGATGATGAGACCGCCGATAACGACGCCCAAAACGGACATGATTATCGGTTCTATCAAGCTGGTCAGGCCGTCGACTGCGTTGTCGACCATTTCTTCATAATAGGTGGCAGCCTTGTCCAGCATTTCATCCAGTGCGCCGGATTGTTCGCCGATTGCGACCATCTGGATGACCATGTTGGGAAAGCATGAATGTTGCTTCATCGAGTAGTTGAGCTGAATGCCGCCGGAGACATCCTCACGGACTTTCGTGATGGCTTCGTAATAGACGATGTTGCCTGCGGCACCTGAGACGGACTCCAGCGCATCGACCAGCGGTACACCCGCGGCAAACGTCGTGGACAGGGTACGCGCAAAGCGTGCGATGCAGGACTTGTCGACAATGTCACCCAGAATTGGCAGCTTCAGCGTCAGGCGTTCCTGAGCATCACGTACCGCTTTGGATTGTTTGTGCGCGTACTTGTACGCAGAGTACGCCGCCGCTAACCCGATAACGAAGGCGAGCCACCAGTCCGTCATGAAGCGGGACATGTCGACCACCATCTGCGTGAACTCGGGCAATTCGGCACCGAAACCGGCGAAGATCTCTTCGAACTGCGGCACAACCTTAATGAGCAGGATGCCGGATACCACGCTTGCAACGACGAGGACCGCGATGGGATAGTTCATGGCGCTCTTGATCTTCGCCTTCAGTGCCTCGGTTTTTTCCTTGTAGGTGGCGAGGCGTTCCAGCATCGTCTCAAGAGAACCGGATTGCTCGCCGGCGTCGATCAGATTGCAGAAGAGTTCGTCGAACTGATCCGGATTGTTCCTGATAGCCGAGGTAAACGAGTTGCCGCCCGAGACATCGTCCCGGATCTTGAGGATGAGGTCTTTCATCGCCTTGTTGTCGATGCCATCGGCAACGATCTCGAAGGACTGCACGAGCGGCACGCCCGCCTTCATCATTGTGGCGAGTTGGCGCGTGAACAGCGAAATGTCACCGGCCGATATTTTGGAACCGCCGATACTTCCGAGGCTGAAGCCACCCTTCTTTGCCACCTTGGTCGGCGTGATGCCTTGCTTGCGCAGTTCCGCTTTGGCGATCTTGGCGTTCGAACTCTTCCACTCGCCCTTGATCTTCTTGCCTGATCGGTCGGTACCCTCGTAGGTAAATACCGTATTTACTGCTGCCATGCTCTAGTCCCTGATGGTCGCTCTGCGATTTGTGACCGCTGGTGGTCCTGTCAGTGGCCGCTGGTGGTCCTGTCAACCTCTTCCAGACTGGTGACGCCCTGCTTCACTTTCTGAAGTGCGGATTGGTAGACGTCGGCGAAACCGGCGCGTCGGCAGGCCTCGGCAATTACGATCGAGTTGCCATCTTCCATGATGATCTTTTGGATCTCGGGCAGAATTTTGACGACTTCGTAGATGCCCACGCGCCCCTTGTAGCCGTTGGTGCACTTGGGGCATCCGACGGGTCCAATGATCTCGAAACCGGACTCGACGTCTTCTTCGGAATAGCCCTTCTCGAGGAGCGCTGACTTCGGCACATCGATTGCCGTCTTGCATTCATTGCAGAGTCGGCGTGCCAGACGCTGTGCCACGATGAGGTTGACCGAAGTCGCGAGGTTGAAGGCCGGCACCCCCATGTTTCTGAGGCGGGTCAGGGTTTCCGGGGCGCTGTTGGTGTGCAGCGTCGACATCACCATGTGTCCGGTCTGGGCGGCCTTGATCGAGATATTGGCTGTCGAGATATCTCGAATCTCCCCGACCATGATGATGTCCGGGTCCTGGCGCAGGAACGCGCGCAGCGCGTCCTCAAAGTCGAGTCCAACCTTCGGATTGACCGGGCACTGATTGATGCCTTCAAGGTTGATTTCGACCGGGTCTTCAGCAGTCGAGATGTTCCGTTCCGGCGTATTGAGGATGTTGATGCCGGTATAGAGTGACACGGTCTTGCCGCTGCCGGTCGGTCCGGTGACGAGGAACATGCCCTGCGGTTTGTGCAGTGCTTCGAGGTACAGCGCCTTCTGCGCGTCTTCGTAGCCAAGCGCGTCGATTCCCATCTTGGCTTGGCTGGGGTCAAGGATTCGCAAACAGAGCTTCTCGCCCCACATAACAGGCAGGGTGTTGACGCGAAAATCAATGGCCTTGGACTTCGAGATCTTGAGTTTGATTCGACCATCCTGGGGCCTCCTGCGCTCCGAGATGTCCATCTGTGACATCACCTTGAGGCGCGCTGAGATCCGGGGGGCAAGGTTGACAGGTGGCCTGGCCACTTCGTGGAGGATGCCGTCCGTGCGAAAGCGGACCTTGTAGGATTTCTCGAAGGGTTCGAAGTGCAGGTCAGAAGAGCCGCCCTTGATAGCTTCCATGAGCATTTTGTTGATGAAGCGGATGACCGGTGAGTCGTCGGCACCTGAGCCGATCTCCTCGGCGTCGTCACCGCCGTCGTCTTCATCGACGGCTTCGAGGTCCAGGTCCAGATCGTCGTCATGCAGGTCACCGAGACCGCCGCCTTCGTTCGATTCCAGAAATCTGTCAATGAAGGCCGAGAGTTTGTCTTCTTCAACCAGCACTTCTTCGGTCGCGACGCCGGTGGAGAACTTGATCTCCTCCATGCCTTCGCGGTTGGTTGGGTCGGACACCGCCACAAATAGCCGGTTTCCCCGGTGAACGATGGGAATCGCGTGATGGGTTCTGATGAGTTTTTCGTCCACCAGATCTTTGGGAATGAAATCCGGATCGATGGTCGAGATGTCGAGCAGGGGTGTGCCGAATTCTTCCGATGCAGCATTGGCGATGTCAGGTGGGCGTACGAGGCCGTTTTGCACCAGATGCGTAACGAACGGGATCTTGGTCGCGGCCGCCTCTTCTGCGGCTTCGCGCGCGTTTTCTTCGTCGATCAGATTGTCTTCGACGAGCCTGCGCGCCAGTCCACTCAGTGGAATTGGATTCGCTGCCATCTTCGGTCACTCATCAATTGTA
>Ga0114999_10000348_pt1 | contig 68641 bp, 105 predicted proteins | sample ArcticOcean_MG_C_3_FD_89820 | JGI IMG/M metagenome (GOLD analysis project Ga0114999, IMG submission 89820) | Marine microbial communities from western Arctic Ocean - ArcticOcean_MG_CB8_126 | ecosystem: Environmental > Aquatic > Marine > Oceanic | place: Arctic Ocean: Canada Basin | collected...
AATAATAGGGAGACCTTTTTATTGGAATAGAGATACTCAGAAGCTAAAGATAACTAATGAGTTAAGGAGATATTAAAATGATGAATGTTTTATTACAAAGACTACAATCACAGGCAGGTAAAAAGGGGTTTACTTTTTTTAATACGATTACTTTAGGACTAGATGCACGAATGGTTGCAGGTAGTATTTATTGTACTTTTTACAATAGTAATCAGCACAAAGAAGAATTTAAAAGAAGGTATATAACCTTGTCTCTTGATAAACGGTGGAATTGATGACTGCCTCTTTGACTAGAATAGTGGAATTTAATATGGAAAAATTAATAGAAAGAATTAGAGAAGCGAGTTTACTTATGAATAAATTTCACCCAACTACGTATAAAGTGGAAAAGTTGGGTTTTCAGAAATCAACATTAACATCTTATCTTAATAAGCAACATCATTTGAATAGGTTTGATGCCATGTCACTCTTTATGGTGAGACCAGATGTTGCAAGAAAATTGGATAAATAAGGGTTTTTGACTATTTTTGGAAATTTTTACCATTTTCGGATTTTACCCCTGTTTCGAACGCTAAAACTGGCTATAATAAGAAGAGGTTTACACTGATATTTTTATTGAGTGACTAACGAAATAAAAACTTGCGATTACCAAATGAATTGAAGAGGTGAGCAATCCCTAAAAGATTGCGAATCTCACCAGATGACTGCTTATACCTTCGCACGACGACAGCTTCTATACCAATGAAGAAAAAAAAGCCGTTGATTGAATAACAGTAGAAGAAAAGTGACATAAGTGCGTAAGATAAGAATTGACCTTGTATATTTTACGGGTCATTATGTATTGAAAACAGTATAAACACAGGGCTTCGCCCAATCGCAAAGCATTGTAATAGAGAAAGGAATTGAGGTGATTAACTCTAATTTATTTTTACCACTGTGATTATAATGGAGCCGTACCTTATAATGATAACCCAAGACGTTATAGCACTTGATCTATTAATTAAACGTATTCGATATGGTCTGTATTCAAAAAGTAGATTAGTTAGCCCAGCGATTGCATTTACAGATGCAAGATTAATAAATGCTAATTATACATTTGTTTTTAGAGATTTATCTTTAAACAGTATTAGACGATTTAAATTACTTGATAATAATTTCTAATTCACGGGATGTGAAGGTGGTCCTCAAGCGGTTCTTATAAAGCCGTCAGCTATTTGCTCCTGGTTCGACTCCAGCTTCCCGTATTTAAGGTAATGTTATACCAATGCCAAATAGGGAGTAAAGAATATAATATGACGATATTTGAAGTAAAAATCCTACGATACATATTACACAATACCCTTGAGCGAGAGAGAATACAATGGCCATGATAGAGCTATACATCAAGGCTATGATATGGGTTTGGCTTATTGTATTCGGCGGATTCTGTCTTCTCGTGTTTATTACTGGGTTAATAATTAACTGGAAAGAAAAATGAAATCATTTGATAAAAAAGAATTGATTAGGCTTATCGGATGTGTTATAGTTATTTCTATATTTATACTGCTAAGTTATTTAATGGACACTTAATATGAACATGTGTAAGTATTATAAATATGTAAATTAATGATAATTTCTATAGTCTTATAGTATCTTTAGAAAATGGTTTATATGATGGATTTAGAAAAGAAGAAACGCGGTAATAAAATCTGTGAGAAGTGTGGGGGTGGTAACGGTCCTCGTGCTTTCAATTGCAAACACTGTGACCACCCATTTAAAATCAAGAAGGGTTTTCGTAAAACTCGCAGAAAAAAAGACATTGATAACTGGACAAACCTTACTCAAGGTGTTATGATTAGGGTTGTCGGAGGATCAGGTCCGTATTATAAGGATGAAAACGGAGATTGTCATTATCTTACAGACCGAGGGCTTTATACCGTTATTGGTTTAGCGGAACAGGGTTTGCATGTTACCTCCGTTAAAGGTGGTGATAAACAATTCCTTTATATGGGGCCAGTTTCTAAATCTAACTTATGTTGGAACCTATTTAGATCGCCACATAAACTCCAGTTGGTATAATAATATGGATTATGAAGATGATTTCAAAGAGGCGTTTAGAGATACTACACGTCTAAAAATGTTTATTGAGTGGGTCTCATTAATATGGAAATGTAAAGATCTTCTTAATGATAATGATCAAACCACTCTAGAAATGAGGAACTTTCTTGCAACCTGTGGTATGGAATTAACTCCAGAGGAATGCGAAGAATATAGAGAAGTAGTTTATAATATAGTTCATTCAGCTGAATGGTATGAAAGGAAATTGAACGGTGAGTGATGTAACCTTGGAACTAATTGCACGTAAATTTAATTGCGTTGACCTAGCCGATCTAACAGAATTAGAAACCGATATAGTGATGCTTTTAGTTGAAGATGGATATCTTGATCAGGACGATGTATTAACAGAAGAAGGTGAATTTCTTTATTCAGAGTTGTTATATGTACCAATAATGAACAACTAATTTGTGTATAATATATCGTTATCCTGTTTTTTAAGAGGGGGCGATATGTCAGAAATTAAATCAGATATTAATAAGGTAATAGAAGACCTCGAACAAAGAGGTATTAATTTTAATACTGATGAAAAGGATGTTGTAGGTCTTGGTGATGTAATTGAAGAGACTTTAAGTAAGTTTGGAGTAACAGAAGATAGATTTAAAGAATTCTTTGGGCTTAAGGAGTGTTCGTGTTCCAAGAGGAAGAAATGGTTGAACAATCTATTTTCTTGGCACCGAAATCAATCGGATAAAGAGTGACCTTTAGAAAAGTTATCCTTAGCCCATAATGGCTGTAAGTTTGTATAATTCCAAGCAATACTTAACTGTTCTTCGTAGTTACTACCAGTAAAATCAAAAGCATTAAGCGGAATTTTATGATCAACGTGCCAACTACCGTAGTTTTCTCTTGTCATTCCTTCTGTAAATTTAGATTCAAGATGTAACCACAATTCCTCTAATGAGCATCCGACATAGTTTAATGTTCTGGTTTTTTTAAGTTTTCCAGACAAACAACCCCAAAGACCACGAGATAGATTATATTTTAACCTATGTTTACGCCTGTAATTACGTTTATATTCTCTATACCATTCTGGGTTATCATTACGATACTTAGTAGTTCTTTTACAAACTGACTCTTTATTCTTATGATAATATTCTCTACTTTGTTCCTTATAACATTCCTTACACTGGGGGCAAACCCCATATTTACATCCAGAATGCTTGTGAAAATATTCGGTAGTAGCTGGTTTCTTTTTGTTACAACTGTTACATAATTTATGGTTCATAATTACCTCCTAATGTATTATACACATTTTTGAGGCATCTCTTTAAGATATAAGAAGAAATAGTAAAGATTAATGAATAATACATCGGTGATTGAATCAGAAATTTTAGACCTTAAAATATGTATTACATCAATGGAACTGGCTATGGAAAATTGTTGTTTTATTAAAACAGCAGAGTCGTTAAAAAAAGAGATTCATATATTGAATAAAAAGCTTAAAGTATTAGAACGTGGAAAATAATTATGTCAGAAACAACAGGTAACTCAGCGATAGTTAATATACAGGCACAAAGAGGATTATGTGTCGGGTATTTAATAGATGGTGACTGGGTGTTCGCCTTGTGTTCAATGGGGTTAAAGCAAACTTTGGGCATAGGTATCAGCAAGGGTGATAACCTTCTTGTACGGTTTAAGGCACATGAGGTTAAGAATAACCCAAACAGTGTTACAATTAAAGTACAACATCATTTACTGGTCGGTTGGTTAACTAGAGATACTGGTAAATATATATTTACATTAGATAGACATTCAATATCTGAACTTATTGGTAGAGAATTAAGAACAGACGAACTTCTACAAGTCATCTTTACTGGTGAGATTATTGGCGATAATGGTAAACATGGTGATGGAAAATTGTACATTAAGGATACTGGCGAATGAGTGAACAACCTGAAAATTTATCAGAAAGACTAAATGGGTATAAGAAAGACTGCCCGTTTAAAGAAGGGGAGTTGGTTCGTCACCGTGCCTCTAAAGAGAAAGCGGTTATTATTAGTATAGGTAATTCTCTTATGAAAGAGATCAGCGGCAGCATAAGGATTTATGATCACACTGTTAACGTTAGTTTTGGCAGTGGTGACGATAGAAAGTGTGGAGATTTCTTGTTTGAATCCATTGATCACACAGAGACTGTCCTACCAAAAGATCACGAATCACGCCGCAGAGACAAAAAGAAGCAGAAAAAGGATTGACAGGCACGAGGTCGATGATAAAATGAAGAGATAACCAACAACTTAGCTTTTGGAGTTTGAAAATGATTGTTGCAGACGTGAAAAAAGATGTTGTAGTCTCAGAAGACTTTGAACAGAGTGCTTATACCATTAAGGCAAGTGCTCAATCCTTTGATATTCTCTCTAATAGGGTTTACACTCATAAAGTTAGAGCTATTATCAGGGAATTGTCCTGTAATGCTAATGATTCCCATATTGAAGCGGGGAATGAACAACCTTATAAGGTACATCTTCCAACCAGTCTTGAACCTTGGTTTTCTGTTCAGGACTTTGGGGTTGGAATGTCTCATGAAGACTGTATGAAGTTGTATACTACCTTCTTTGAAAGCACAAAGAGGGAAAGTAATGAACTCACAGGATGCTTAGGTATCGGTAGTAAGGTATTCTTCTGTCTTGTTGACTCGGCTACCATTACGTCTGTCTATGATGGTAAGAAGCGTATTTATTCTTCTTATAAAGATGAGTACGGTTTGCCTCAAATGGCATGTCTAAACTGTGTGGACTCAGATGAACACAATGGTATAGAGGTTAAGATTAATATATCAGGAAGATCAGGTGAGTTTATTGAAGAAGCAGTAACAGTATACAAGTATTTTGACAATATTCCCGATATTAATAACGAAGAGGTCTTGGAAAAGATTTCTAAGATTAAGGATAGCTATTTTTTAGTAACGGATGATTATTCATTTAAGTCTGGTTATGACGATCTTTATGCTGTTATGGGTAATGTTGCTTATCATATTCCCGATAATGTGCTTAATAAGTGTTATAAAGATGTTGATGGGTCTGTAAAGATAGATATGTATGATTTACCTTGCGGATTTATTAAATTCGACATGGGTGATCTGGAATTTGAAGCTGGTAGAGAAAATCTATCCCTTAACGATAGAACTATCAGTGCCATAGTAACTAAGTTGAGTGATGTTTTGATTGATATCAATGGTGAAATCTGTAATAAAATTGAGGAATGTGATGGTACATATAACCAAGCGGTTATGGCTAACTCTTTATCAAGAATAGCTAAAGCCTTCAAGGTTGATATTACTAAGTATAGACTACCTAAACCATCAACCGGGTTTGATTTCTACTATACAAACACTTGGAATAGTACGGTAAAAACAGATTCTGGCTACGCTACAGATAAATTATTCGGTGATAAGGTGGAGTTGTATTACCACAAACCTAAGTTTATGGCTAGAATTAAGAACTATGTAAAAGAAACTGACACAACGGTTGTTATTCTGGATGATGCTCAGGTGGCAGAAATGGAGATCCCACCTAACATGGTTAAGGATCTTGATACTCTACCTAAGATAGATTATAAAAAGCGTGGGGCTATTCTAGAGCCTCGTGACGCAAAGGTATTTACTCTTAATGATAAAGATTATGTCTCTTTAAACAGAGACCGTTGGGATGACTGTAATATCAATACAGCAGATATCACAACGGAGTTTGTTTATCTTGAGATAAGTAGATGGGAACCAGTTCATAGGTCTCTATATAACATAAGATGTGTTTTTCTTCAAGCTAATAATCATGGCATCAAGACTCCTGTGTTATATGGATTAAAATCTGCTTTCCTTAATACGGCAGACTTCAAAAGGATGAATTTTATAAGCTTTCGTGATTATATGAAGCGTGAAGTTAAGAAGCTTGGCACTATTAAGGTGTATAATTATAGCAAGAGTGCTAAAAGTGGCAATATTTTAGTTAAGTTGGCGGATAGTTGTGATGATGATATGTTTTCTACCTTCAAGGATGGCAGATCTGGCTCGAATGAAACCAGTCACGAATATCTGGAATCATATGGATTTAAGGTTGATAAGGACGAAACCCTGGATACACTGTATGAAGACATTATGAAGAAGTATCCGATGTTGAACATCTTAGATCACTACAGAATTGGGCCGAACGAATTAGATACAGTTGCCGCTTACATTAACGAAAGGTGTTAAAATGATTTCCAAAACTGAGTGTGAGACTCAAGTGAAAAACAAGCCTAAGAAAGAGGTAGTAGTTAATAAGATTAACAAAGACACTTTACAGGAGTTTATTAGTAACAATACTTCCAGTGATAAGAATCTTCATAAGATAGATCAACTGAATGTTTTTGAAAATTTCTTTAGGATTAATGTGTGGAAGAAGCGTAGGGAAGAGGGAAGAGTTGTTTCTTCTTTTGACATTTCTGACAGTTTTTTTGTTGAACTCACCAAAAGTGGTGATATAATTGATGTGACTTTGAGAAACTAATTTCAAACCTTAACTGAGGAAGAGGACAGATGGTAGACTTTACACCAGAGCAGGAACAGATGATTGATCGGACTATTGAGAGGTGTTTGGATAATCTCACTCACCAGTATACTGATGAAGAGATTAAAGAGACGGTTAAAGAAATGTGGCAACTTTCCTTTAAGAAAGATCCAAAGATTGTCATTTGTGACTCTCCGATTGATTGTAAGAATCAGTCAGATCAGAATGGCGAAGAAAATCTCATTGAATTCTGGTCACATTGGTGTTTGTCTTACTCAAGTGTCTATAGCTTCGCTATGGAGATTGGTGTAGAACTTGATAAAGAGAAGGCAAATTTGTTTAAAAACTGGGCTGAAAGGTGTGCATTCATTATTATGAATGAAGACACGGTTTTTGTTAGTAGGAATCCTGTTGACATTCACTTTGAAGACGGTGTTCTTAGCAACGAGAATGGTTACAGTGTAGAATTCTGTGATGGTTGGGGGATTTACAGCATTAATGGTGTAAACCTAACTGAACAGGTTGTTATGAACCCAGAAACCCTTACTATCAAGCAGATGACTGACGAACAGAATGAAGAAGTTCGTCGCATCATGATTGAAAGGTATGGGTCTGGTAAGTATCTTGAAGAAATCGGTGCGGTTGTTATTGATGGACCTAATGATAACTGGATCGAAGGCACTAAGGAGTATCTGTTTAAGACTAAGAGTGACGAAGTATATCTCTTGTGTGCTTGTCCTAGTACTGGTAAGGAATTCTATCTGGAGGTGAGCCCGGATATCACAACCTGTGAAGCAGCACAAAGTTGGCTATCTGGAGGTCTGAGTAGTCGAATTATCAGTGCATCTTAGCACCTTTCGATAAATTTTCCAAATTATCTCAGCGTCGTAAATAATATATGATTCCTCTGATTGTCCACATTGTAGAGAGAATCATTTTAAAACCAATGTGGGCAATTAGGAGAGTGTAATGAGTACGGTTATTGAAGCTTTGGAAGTTGTGAAGTCTAGTGTCGGCGGTAACAAGGAATGTTCTAATACCGAGCGTATCGGTTCACCGTCACTTGGGGATGTTGTGCGTCAAGGTGACGTTTATCTGGTTAACATTGACAAGTTGCCCAAGGGCGACCCAACTAATGATATGCAGTTGGCTCCTGGTAGTACTCAGGGTTCACGACATATTATCAGCGGTAACGTGGAAATTGTCACGGGTGTGAAAACCTTTGAGAAGTTCAACGTGGCCTTGATTGGACCTGCATTCAAGTGTAAGGGTGAGACCGAAGTTGTTCACCCGGAACACGGGAATAAAATTTTACCTGAAGATACTACGTGGCAGGTGGTTTATCAGCAGGCATATGCTGACGAAGTTCGTCGGGTGCAGGACTGATGATTTTGAATTGAGGGGGAATTTTTCCCCCTCTCTCTTGACAGACCCACATTTTGTGGTACAATAATTGAAGAACTTTAAACACTCACTTGGAGATTGAGATGAATCTGACGCACATTAAAGATGCTAACAATTGCTGGACTGTGGTTATTGAGAATGAATCATATAATTTTGACTCAACTCATCCAGAGTACCTTAATTTAGTCAATGCTGTTAAGACAGCAAATAGCGAGGGGTTCATTTCAATCCTAAGTGTGGGGACTATGGTTGCAGATTGGAGTCAAGGTAGTTTTAAGTTTGAAGATGGTAATCTGTATTACCAAGGTGAATTGATTCATGAGGTAATGACTAATAGGATCATTAACATGATCAAGGAAGGGTTTGATCACCATCCTATGCTAAGGTTTCTTGAGCGGTTGTTTAAGAATCCATCGTATAGGAATATTAGTTCCTTTCATAATGTTTACACCTTCCTTTCTAAAGAGTGTTTACCTATTACTCCTGACGGTTACTTTCTGGCCTATAAGTACATTTCTAAGTATAGTGGTCCAGATGGTGAAACTGATAAGAACGGAAACATGCTTATGGGGGGGGATTTTGTAGACAGCTTTACGGGTAAGAGTTATCGTAATAACATTGGTGATAAGCCTACTATGCCTCGTCATCAGGTTGATGACAACTTTAATGCGGGATGTAGTGCGGGTCTTCACGTTGGCTCAAAGGAATATTCGGGTCAACGAAGCAATTCTCTCATCTGTAAGGTAGATCCTGCTGATGTGGTTAGTGTTCCTAATGACTGTAATTGTCAGAAGGTAAGAACGTGTTCTTATCACGTAGTGGGATTGTTTGAAAAAGAATTAGATCCTCATGTGTCAGATGAGTATGAGGAAGATGATGACTACGACTACGACTACGATTATCCTGAGGAAGATTCTGACGAGGATGATGATATTATCTTCGACGAAGATGAAGATACCGATTGGTAGAGTTGTTGATGCGAGTGGTGATGTGATTAGGTTGGTACTCAAAGGGGATACCCAGCATCATCCAGGTTCGACTCCTGGACGCATCTTTTATGAAGATCCCATAGCTCAGCAGTTAGAGCAACGGTCTTCTAAACCGTAGGTCGCAGGTGCAAATCCTGCTGGGATTAATAAGGTTACATAATGTAGGGACTTATTAATAAGTCCCCACATAAAGTAAATCTGTGATTGTTTGAATTAACTCTGACAGGAAAAGGACAAATGACAACTGAATCCAAATTCCACTTTGTGACTAATGAATCTGGGACCGAGCACATTATCTATGGGAGTGTGAAACTGGAGCAACGAATAAACATAGTTGCATCCGGCACCTCACTGCCCGGCACAGAAATCTATTGGGATGAATCAGATCCAAACAACATCGGTCCGGCCTATCGCGACGGCAGCGAATCAGGCCCTTTGGATTTTGAGGGGTGGGAAGGGCCAACGAATGGAACGGAAAACGATACGTACAGTGTCGCCTCTTACTTTACTGGAAACTATGAGTACAGAGGCCCCGATCAGCACGGTGTTTATCCCACGTTTAGTCTGTAGTTTTCACCACCACCTGTGAATCGTTTGAATAGTAATACCCAAACCATCAACATTGGAGGTAGAGCCAGTGAACCCCTTTGAGTTCAGTAATACAGATTTCTGCACCAAAATACTAAACAAGTTGAACAATTTGATTGACCAAGTTGACAATACTGTTAGTATAATTGAAGAGATTAACGATGAATACTGTAATTACAATGATTGGTGGGAGAAATACGATAATTACGATAGCGTGCTGGATGAGGAATTAGAATTGTTTGATTGGAGTTAACTAAAGGTGTATAATATACTGACCCCTTTTTAGGAGACAGTAGATGAAATCCAAAAAACTAATCTATTTCCTTATAATCTTCTACATCGGATTAATTTCATCGTATGATAACACACTCACTCTTATTTATGGTAGTGGTATAAGAACCACAGAAAAAAACCCCGTTGGATTATACCTGATAGAACTAGGAAACGGACATACAGATCTATTTATAGCAACAAAGGCTATTGGTACAATCCTTGTAATCATTCTTTGTTTCATATTGGTGTATACTAGATACAGACTGTGTATATTAGCAGTATTCCTGTTCCAAATTATACTGCTATATAGCTTAACGTTTCAACCTGGAGGGTTAAATAGTGGTAGCTGGGATTACAACGTTGGTAAAAAATCTTCACCCGTTTGGGGGGTATTAAATTTTTACACAAGCGAACCTACGGAAGATCAAAGAGGAGATTATACTCCTAACGATAAGTTTAATTACTACTTAGAAGAGAAAGAAGAACAATGAAAATGATCATGTGTACACTATTTATGTTGTTAACCTCACCACTGTTAGCAGCCTGTAATTGTGCTGACTGTGACTGTGGACCTAACTGTGAGTGTGAAGTTAATGTAGTTGTCAAATACACACCTTACTACTATAATACACCACCTCGTCACGGTTTTCATCACAGACTTGGTGCCGCCTTTAGAGGGGCAGGATGGTACTTTGGTGGAGTTGTAGACAGAATGGCCTTTGGGATTGGTAATACTGTTGTAGCTCCATTTGATCCGTATGGTCATTACCACATGGGTCGCAGAGGTCAACGTTTCCAACAAAGAAAGCATCGATAATGGGTGAGATTATAAATCTTATTTTTTGGTGTATCTTTGGCTCTATGTTTCTTAGCTTCTTTTATGTTATTTATTTAGAGATGAAAAATAAAGATGATTAGGAGGTTGTCATGAGAACATGGAAACTTTTGATACTAAGGATACTTTATGAATGTACTAATAGCTTGTGATAGTTTAAGATAAGTGAGCACATATTTAATGAACGTAATTGTTGGGTGTGAGTGTTCTCAAATTGTAACTTCTGCCTTCCGTAAACTTGGACATAATGCTTGGTCATGTGATATAATTGACAGTGAGGGCGATTATCCAGAGTATCACCACAAAGGTGATGTACTTGAGTTTATCAAGAAATCAGATATTAAATGGGATTTGGGTATATTCCATCCTCCCTGTACATATTTATCCTTAAGTTCCGTCTCAGCCCTTTATCATGATGGTTCTAAATTCAAGAAGAAAAACCCAAATGTTAAATATGGGATTGACAGATGGGTTGCGTTATATGATGGGGCTATTTTTTTTAAAGAACTATTAAATCTTCCAATTCCGAGAATTGCGGTAGAAAATCCGATACCTCATCGTTTTACTGTAGGTTACATAGGTAGAAAGTACGATCAAATAATCCAACCGTGGATGTTTGGTCACAAAGAGAGCAAGGCTACTTGTTTGTGGTTAAAGAGTTTACCCAAGTTGACTGAAACAAATAATGTTAAGGTTGAAATGTCAGAATTGCAAAGAAAAGAAAGTCAAAAGATTCATTGGATGAGTCCTGGTCCAGAGAGGGCTAAGAAACGTTCAATTACATTTGCTGGAATTGCAAAGGCTATGGCAAATACCTGGGGATGACACATACTTTTTATCAAATAATTGCAGTCTGAGGAACGAAATGTCTTAAGCAACCTTGTTAAAAAATTGAAAGAAAGTTTATATTAAAGTGGTACAGTCATATAGATTTGATAACAGAACCAAAGACACATTTAAGAAGGATATCTCTTTTGGTACGAAGGTGGAAACCTACTTCTTTCAAAGGTGGATTAAGAGCGTTGAAAATAAGGGGTTTAAGGTTCCCGAATGGGATCATAATGGCGTATGTAATGATGGAAAGTTTATATCTAAAGGTAAAACCAGTGGTGCTGACTACAGGGTTACATTTGATGCGTATGAACTTGAGGATGAACCTCTTGAGGTAAAATGGGTTCCAACGGCAGGTAAGTTTACACTCAAGGTTGGAGATTTAAAAGCTTACATCCGAGAGGGAGCCAGCATCCTATTCATTTACAACTCATGTGAGGAAACCAAAAACTTACGTAAGCCTAAGGATTATGACTTTGATAAACACGTTAAGTTGATAGAGAAATATAACGATTGTTTGAAGTGGGGCATCTTGCTATCGAGAGATGTTGAAATTTTACTTAACGGTTTATCCGGTAGGATTCGTAATATCCCTTACATGGGTAACAAGCCAGGTATCATTCTTGAGTCAGATGAATTTTGTGACTGGTTTATTGAGGAAACGCTATGAAGGAAATTAAACCAGATGAGTTTGGTGATATAAGAAAAATTACAGTGAAACAAAGTTATGATATTGAACCGTTTATGATGATGGCAGCCCGTGGAATGCTTGCTGGTGATTTAAGACCGATGATTGAATTAGAAGAAGCAACAGTTCATAAGGTAGAATTTCCTGAAGAGGTGGAAATAACCGTTACTTATGATGATTTTGTTCAATCGTGGAGTGCCTTTAATGTTCCAACAGATTCTTTAAAAGATATTACTGATACGTGGAACGAGTGCCCCATCTATATACAAGCTACTCGTGGTAGAAATGGACAAAAGGATATGTGGAAGAAGTTTGTATGTGGTTATGAGTTTATGATAACCTCTTACTCTTATACAAAGCTGGAGAACTGTGCTGATGGGTAGTGACTGGAATAAACCTAAAAAACCGTATGTAATAGAATCAATGAGGGAACCAGATCCTGACTCTCAGTTCTTAATTTTTAGCAAAGGTTGGGATTGGAAAACACATAGTAAGTATTCTACCAAGAATGGTAGAGATCAGGAATTAAAAACCCTAATGAAGAAGAGTGAGAACTCTCCATATTATTATTTCAAACTTCTTAAGTTTCGTAAAGGTAATCCATGAGCCTCTTGGTATGTATAGCGGTTTTTTTATTACTGTTTTGTTTATTTGAAGAGTTTCGGTTTTTGATTATAGCAAATGTGGCGGTCATTGCACTGGCCTTAATCGCGATGTTTGTGGTGTTACCTATTTTAATCCTTGAAGAGCTACAAACACGTTGGAAAAGAAGAAAGATATTATGAACAACACAGTTGAACTAATTGATTGGTATGGTGGTGATAAAGCCATTGCTCGTGCGGCATGGTGTTCTACACAGATTGATGTAGATTCCAGGACCGATGAACAGATCAGACATTTGATTGTCAACTGTCTTTGGAACAATGGGTCTGGCAAGCCTCACAGAACCCCGTTTGAGCGGGGTCTGGTTGAATTCAATGTGACCTGTGAAGCAGCTTCGCATGTTCATATGATAAAACATCGACATGCCAGTATCAATGGCGAGAGTGCGAGATATAAGGAGTTGAAGGAGGATAGGTACTACGTACCGGAAGATTGGGATGGTATCAATGTTAATTTAGATTGGGATAATGCTAAAGATGAACACGGGTTTCATTTAGGCGTACCATTTAGATGTGCTGATATTAAAGACTGGAGCGATATGCTTGGGTGGTATACAAGATTAGGTAATTTTTTATATCATAGTGCTCTCAACGATCTTGAAACGCCGTTAGGACGTAAGCGGGCTAAGGAGTCGGCACGGTTCTTCAAGACCTATAATTCCCAGGTTACCCTGTCTGTTATGATGAATATGTCCTGCTTCGAAAACTTTCAAAAACTTCGAAATGATTCGGCAGCACAGCTTGAGATCAGGGAAATATCTGCTATGATGTTGGAACAGGTGGCAAACATCGAGGGGCAACCGTTTAAGCACACTTTAGAGGCATGGGGATATGACTGATAACAGATTTGTTAAAGAGAATATTGTATACGATAGTCTTGGTGATGAAGTTGCGAGCGGTGGATATCAAGTTCTCGAAACTAATCTCCTTGGTGCTAATTTAATGTCAATTAGGCTGGTAGGTGAGTGGTTGCACGCAGCAGACGGGTTTCGGATAGTGTCCGCTCTGTGAGATTGCTAGTATCTCAAAATCGTAGGTTCGAATCCTACACCAGCCAATTTTAAACAATCTTTGAGTTTTTTATAAAAAACTCTTGACAAAACTAAGTTTCAGGACTATAATAGTGTATGAATGAGTATCTGTTACGAAAATGGGCTAAAGCCTGCAAATTGAGAGATAAAAACACTTGTCATATGTGTACCAGGGTGGGCACAGAAGTTCACCATATCTATCCAAAGAGTATGTTTCCAGAGTTAGCATACGATCTTGATAACGGTATAAGTCTTTGTAAGATGTGTCATATAATCAGCGTTCACGCTAGTAATACTTGGGACTTGAAAAACTGGCAAAAATTTATACCGATGTTTAGATACAGAATGGGTTTATCAAGGTTTAGGTCTTTTAACGATAAATATCAGCATAGGTTTTCAAATGAAGAAACCGAGTAAAGAAATACAAGAGATTACTAAGGAGTGTGAATTCTTAGAAGAATACAAGGAATACACACCTGAAGACTTTAGGCTATTAGCAGACAACATGGATGAAAACGGTGTTATTGCTTTTAAATTCTGGACAGACGGTGTTGCCATAGAACAACGTAAGAAGCAAATGGAAACAGAAGCAGAAGCTAAACAAAGATTTAGACTTCAAAACAGGTTATATGAAAACCATAAAGAACAAGAAAAGAAATTAGCACTTAAAAGGATTCATAATCTTAAGAAGGAAGCTCCGAAACTCGGTTTTAAGTTAGTATAAGGGGGATTTTTGGAATCGATTGGTAATATATATTTATAACTGCACGTCGAGGTTGATCAGATGGCCTCGTAAAAAATCTGATCAAACAATAACTGCAAAAGCTTCTTTTGCTTTGGCTGCGTAAGTAGTCTGGGGTTTTCACTGACCTTATAAACCAACAGTGAAGCGGTGATCGTAGTGAACCTTGAGAAAACAAATAAAAATCCCTGTGTCAAGGCTTGACAACAAACGTGTAGAGGTTATAATGAGTATTATTCAACACACGGGTTCGACCCCCGTATCCTCCAATTGGCAACCTTAAACGGTTGCCTGCGACAAGGCAACCATTTTAGGATAAATAATGTTACACAGAAATGTTAAAATGTTTTCTAGATCAGAGACTATATATACAGAGACTATACAGCGTTATACATATGTGCTATTTAGATGTATCCCAATTTTTTCATATGATACAATTGTAAAGACTACCCGTTCTGTGTGAGATACAGGCACAATGATGCAGCAGTTGTGCGAAAAGTAGGTGATGGGAGCATTTAAATTGTGGGAGACTTCTATAAAAGCCATACAGATATAGTAATGGCGAAGTCACTTCTTAACGGATATAACCGCAGCCTATTCTGTATCCTGGCTCCATAGTATAATAGTAATACACCGTTTTTGTATATCGGGGACGTGGGAGCGTTACCTACTGGAGCCTTTAATGATACGAGATAAAAGACTTGGTTACGATGAAGCAAATGTGTTCTATGATTTCGTTAATTACGGTTTAATATGGGATAACAGAGAATTACATAGTGATCAGATGGAGGTTTGGCGTGTTATATTAGAACGTAACCCAGATCTTAAACTATGGTGGAATAGATTAAGTAACTTCGATCAAGTTGAAATAATGAAGTGTCATACTGAGTAGTTTATACGCAATGATGTAGTAGTTGTGTATTTTTTTATACTGTAATTATAGGAGAATTATGATGCCAGAAAAGAGTGATGGATCTACAGATGTAGCAAGTCGTAGATCAATGGTTATTGGGGTTGCACTGTATAATGGGGATGTTGTTCCTCGTTTTTGTTACGGATGCTTCTATTCTAAACTGAAGGTTGAAGGTGTTGTTGCTATAGAAGCTATTCTTGATCAGCCAAATGTCAAGGAAACATACCAAGCATTTATGGATGCCTTTGGTGAAGCTGCTAGTGATATGGGCCTTGAAGCCGCAGTTGCCGCTGGTGCCGATGCGGAATCTCTTAAGAAGATATCTGAATATAAACAAAATGCACGTAATAAGAAGAGTAGTAGTGGTGGTCAAAATCAAAGAAATCGACCTCCTAGTCGATAGATTCACCCTGTTCGAGGTGTGGTACAGGGCGGGTACTACTAGCATTCTCGTAGTACCCTTTTTAGGAGTTTAAAATGGCAAAAAATAAACATGATACAGGAAGAACTATCACTACACCCAGTTGGTTCGGTAGTCATCAAAGCATGGTTGTAGAAGATATTGATGACAAGATGGTGTTATGTAAGGATGATTATGGGTACTACTCAACCTACAAGACTGACAATGGGTTAGCAGATTCTATGAGGTACTCCAGGAGTAAATCACAAGAGTGATAACTTCAACTATAGAAGATTGGGTTATTAAGGTAAAGGGTACACCCCCGTATATTTTTGTTTACAATGAAGGAATTTTAAAGAAGAAAATAAACATTGAAGAATTTGAAGAATTTGGTATGTCTAAATTTCCTAAAAAGCTTCACATGGCTATAGCTTGTAATATAAAAAATTCTAACACTTACGATAGATTTATGGATAAGTTTTATGAATTCTGGGATAATAGGTTTGCATAAGTGGGACGATAGATTTCTTGAAATGGCAAGGAATATTTCTACTTGGAGTAAAGATCCATCAACTAAGGTTGGTGCAGTTGTTACTGATAATGACAATAGAGTAATCTCTGTTGGGTATAACGGTTTTCCAAAACATGAAGTTGATGATAACCGTCTTACAGATAGAGAAGTGAAATACCAAATGATTGTACATGCAGAAAGAAATGCTATTGAGTATGCCCAGATGGCTCATTGGGATTTAAAAGGTTGTAATTTATTTACCTATCCATTCATACCTTGTTCTATTTGTGCTGAAAAAATAAATAAGTCTGGTATCAACCGTGTTGTTTCACTTGAATCAGATAATGAAAGATGGAATGCCGACTTTCAAATTACAAGAACACTATTTCAAAATACAGAGATTGAATTATTAGAATATCCCGATTATTTTTTTACCTGGAGTTAATATGAATTATAGAAGTACAAATCTAATAGCACTCTTTACAATACTATTATTGTTTGGTTTAAATCTATTTCAATTTGTAATGAACCCCCACGATAATCACAAGATTAGACAGATAACTAAAGTTAATGGTGAAATTTTTGACAACTTTGCTAAACTAACCGAGTTAACAGAACTAAATACTGGAACCATGATGAGTTTTACTCATTATCTTGATAAACATGACCCATCTAAGGGTCAAATTTTAGGATGCCCTGAGTGCGGTAAATTTATACCTTCAACAATACCAAAAAGTGTTTTTGAGGTGCCTCCAGTTGAATTAACTGAGGTTGAAGAAAGTTTAGATCAAATATTTAAAGATGCTAAAGAGGTTAATCATTATATATCTTCTTTAATTTTCACAGAACTTAATCATGATGTAGCCTTGAGGATAACATTACATAAAATGCAACATCCAGGTGAAAGTACTGACGGTTTATATGAGAAGATTTATAAGCCATTATCTGAATATGGAATAGATCCTTCAAGATCGACTACAGTAGAAGAACTTTAAATGAGTATTAAAAGAAGTTATGGTAGAATAGTTTTGCCAGACTCTAGAGATAGTGGTTATTTACTATCTTTACCAAAACGTGTTTCTGGGTTACGGTCATATAGAAATTGGTATAGTAGAGGATGGCATGGCAACCAAGGTTCTGATTCTTCCTGCGTTGGGTATGGGTGGTCACATTGGCTACATACCTCACCTTTTAGACAATTCTTAAACCCAACTGGTATATATAAATTAGCCCAATATCTTGACAATTGGGAGGGTGAAAACTATTTTGGAACAAGTGTTAGGGCTGGAGCAAAGGTTCTTTCGTGGTTGGGTGCTATTGGTGAATATAAATGGACTTTGGATGCTAATGTCATTACTTACCATATTTTAACTACTGGGCCAGTGGTTATTGGAGTACAGTGGTATGAAGGTATGAGTTATCCTAATAAAGATGGGGTAATGTCAATTAGTGGAAAACTTTTAGGTGGACATTGTGTATGTGTGGTGGGATATAACTCAAAAACAGAACTTTTTACTATAAAAAATAGCTATGGTGAAGAGTGGGGAAATAATGGTTATGGTTATCTCTTACTGGAAGATTTACAAACACTGCTAAGTAGAGACGGTGAGGCGTGTGTGGGAATCGAAACGAAATTGTCACCAAAATAGTAAATTTTTCTCTTGACAAAACTCAATCGATAGACTATAATGTATGTGACTTGTTTTTAAATCGGAGGGTATTGTATAATGACTGTTCTAGAATTAGCTGAGGCACATTTACTTAATGTGCAACGTGAGATTCAAGTATTGGTTCAAAAAAGGAATGAAATTAACAATGAAATTGAAAGAATGACCGCATTTCTAAATGAAAGTTCTTCCGTTGTTGGGGAACATAAGGGTACAACAACAACAGAAGATTCTTGAAGTTTGTAAAGTAATCCTGATTTATTTTAAAGGAAAGAAAGATGATGAACGAAAGTATTTGTAGTTTTTATGATATGTTGACGGAACTTCCTAAATGCTACTCATGGACAAGAGAAAATAACAACATTGTTGCTAAGAAGATTAGGGGCACATCCAAAGGGACTGTCTTTAATCCTATTACAGCTGTTGCTAGTAGTCGTGGCCTTGGCACGTATATGAACAACAAGAAGGACACTATGAAGGCTGGTACCCAACTTGGACTGCCTAGAAACTTCACTTCTACTGTTTATGACGCTACTAATGCTAGGTCAAACCGTGGTAATACACAAGTTGTTCGTGGTAGGATTCTTTCAAGGCTTGAATCATAATGAATATGAACTCTTGGACGGGGTGTGGTAGGTTGACACGTGATGCTGAGTTCTCTCATACCACAGGTAAAGGAACCGCTATGTCAAAGTTCCGCCTAGCAATTAATTCCTATAGACAGGGAGAGGAACAAACTATGTTTATGAACATTCTTTGTTTTGGAAAGCTGGCTGAGAACCTTAATGACAAACTACTAAAAGGTAGATTAGTTGCTATAAAGGGACCATTAAAGATTGATGAATACGAGGATACAGAACAAAATCATCGTACCTCAGTCTGTGTTATGGCAGATGAAATTTCACTCGGTCCACCTCCTTCGAATGGTTGATTTCATAAAAGCTTGCTTACACAAAGGCATAAATATATTTTTATGCCTTTGTGTAGCAATTGCTGTTTCGTATTTTTTACAGTATTATTTATATTATTTTAGTTAAGGATTTAAATTATAGGAGATTGGTAGAAATTATGGACTCGGATCAGGCTAGCGATGTAATTGCGTCCGCTATTGTCAGTCTTATTATGTTTTCGGTCTTTATTAGTTTACTATTTTATATCTTCGGTGGATACTCTTTTAATAGTGGTGCATTAAAGGATTTAGAATACATAGAGTTGGGGCGTACTTACAATAGTCCAGGTAGGGACAATTATCATTCATTTCTCCCAAGGAAAGTGCCCCCAGCTCTTCTGTTGAATTATTTGTTCACCCGTCTGACATAGAGAAGTTTACTAAACCAAAGAAGAAAAAGAAGCCGTCGAAACCCAAGGTTAAGCAACCTGTTAAGGTTAAACAACCCACCTCCCCTCTTGAAGAAGACTGTGTCTTAGCTCTTAAGGCTGTAGGGGTTAAAAAATCAGTTGCTAAAGCGGAGGTTAAAGCTTTCTTTAGTAACAACAATGTAGATACGGTAGAGGATTTTCTAAGAGAATACTTAAAGAAATGAAAGAATATAATGCCAAATAAGAAAGAGAAGTCTCTTTTTGAACAAGTAGATGAATCTATTGCCAAGGTTTTTAAGTACAAAGACCCTAAGACTGGGCAGGTCTTTCAGTATGATCGACCAGGGATTTACGAAAACGAAGGTAGGAAACTAGTACCAATTAATTAGGGGTAAAAATGGAACCAGGAATTTTTAGACGATCTGCTATTAATGCCATGCGTGATCAAGCAATGTCTGACAAAACTAAGGCTGAAACAAGTCTTATTGTAATGCTGGATCATCCAGCGGGAATTGGTGATCATAGTACGGGAGATCTTCATAATAATTTGAATGAAGCTCTATCAAGTCTTGCAGACGCTGATGATAGGTTAGAAGCGTTGCAAAGATTTACTAATGAATTGGACGCTAGAAGGAATTATCAGCATTAGATGATAAATTTATACTGTCCAATCAATGATTTGGGGTATGGTGTTGTATGCTTTAATGTACATAAAGAGCTATCAAAGCTAACAGCGGTATCTTTAACAAAAATCGGAGAACCTCCTAACACAGATAAGGATTTAAATGTTGGAGTAGGATCTCCGTGTTTAAAGATTTGGCATCAGCATGATATGTCTATGCCATCTTGGCACAAGGGTAAAAAGATAGGTTTCCCAATTTTTGAATTGGACACTTTCACAAAGCAGGAGGTAAGTCAGCTCAGTACCGTAGATGTATTATTCGTTCCTTCAGAATGGGCTAAAGGGGTTATAAGAAAGAACGGTATTACTGTGCCTACAGTTGTTATTCCACTCGGTGTTGACACTTCAATATTTAAAAAAGTTGATAGCAATGACCACGGCAACGTGGTCTTCTTTAATTGTGGCAAATGGGAAGTTAGAAAAGGTCATGATGTTTTAATTAAAATGTGGGATAAGTTATCTGAATTACATGACAATATCGAACTATGGATGATGAACTCTAATCCTTTTAATACATATGAAGAAAATGTTAGATGGGAGTCTTTATATAAAAGAGATAACGTTAAGTTAATTTCCAGAGTGGAAATACATCAGGAAGTGTATAATATCATGTCACAAGTCAATTGTGGGGTGTTTCCATCAAGGGCTGAAGGCTGGAATTTAGAGCTACTAGAAATGTTAGCGTGTGGTAAACACGTAATAACAACCAATTACTCTGCTCACACTGAATTTTGTAATACAGATAATTCATATTTAGTAGAAATAGACGAGTTAGAACCAGCATTTGACGATAAATGGTTTTATGGTCATGGTAGGTGGGCTACTATTGGGAATAAACAGATAAACGAGTTTGTATTCCATATGTCAGATTTTATTTCAAATAAATATAACACAGTTAATAATACTGGTATAACAACCGCAGAAGAATATTCTTGGACAAATACAGCTAAAAGGATCATTGAGAATGTTTAGGTTTTTTAAATATTTCTTTAAAAGTGAAGAGGTAGATGAGGAAGACAATACTCTAGAAGAAGAGTTTTGTCTTATATCTTATCATTGTTTTAATAATGGTAATGTTGTTATAGATTATAATTTTAGAGAAAAAGATTTTAACATAGAATTTTTTGCTAAATTTGTTTCATATATCAGCTCAGTAAGTGGGCAGTTAGACCTCTTAAAACAATTAGAGAAAGGATTACAAGAAGAAGGTAAAACAGAACTTTATGATAGTTTTCTAGGACATTTTTTAACCATAAAAGCAAAAGAAATGTCATCTGACGGTAAAAAATTTGAAGATGAACCTTGTATATCGCCCTCGGAGATGTTATAATGGGGGAGTAAGCTAATGTTGGTAAACAAAAAAATAATGTGGCAGAAATATGAAAATGTAATAGAAGATCAAATCAATTCTCCTCTATTAAATGTCATAGCGGGGTCTATGAGTAATAACAACGATAACGAAATAAACCAATCACTAGAATTAGACTCTGATGAAGAAGAATATCATGACGACATTTCTGTTTCACAAAAACTGTTAGTTACTGTTCCAGAAGATTTAAGTAATGAAATATCATTAAGTGCCAATTTTGATTGTTGGGTAGGGCACGCTAATTTCAATATCACTGAATCTATTAGTAACTCTCTTAACAAAGTAAAAGGAGTGGAGGTATTAAAAGTATGTAGTAGATATAGATTCTTTATAGGGGTAGGACGAATGTTTGATTTTGCAGACGTTAGAAAAGGAATTGAGGATGAAATATTAAATGAAAGCTAATAATTTGAACGATAAAATAATTGATGTTATGAAGAATAAGAGTTTAATGAAGGTAGCGTGGAAGGCTGCAAACCAGTTTAAATCAAGCCTGAATGAAGATGATTTAAACACTTGTATTATGCACTCAACATGGAGAGCATTAAGGACATATGATTCAGAAATAGATAACCCCAGTAACTTTTCCACATACCTATATAGGGGTGTTACACTTGAATGTCTTTCTTTTAGAAAAACTAACATCTTTAAAAAGATGTATCCTAGTGAGAGCAAACTTAAACTAGGAAGTTTGTATAAGACACAGGATGACGTAGATATGATTGAGGAAATCGATATGTGTGATGATCCTCAAATTATATATGACAGATTTTATAAAAATATGACATTATCCGAGATAGCAGATGAAAGAAATCTTTCAAAAGAAACTATACGGACTAAAATCAAAAAGAACATAAAAATACTCAAAAAAAGATTAGCATATGGTGTATAATACTTTAGGAAAATAGGATTATACTGGAGCCGGAATTGAACTTATTTAACTTTTTGTATTTGGAGATTTTATTATGGCTACAGTAGCAGCTTCTGGCGACGGTAACGCACCATCAACCGCAACAAACAAAGTAAATGATGGTGCAACTATTTTTCATGGTGGTAACGCAGATACTTCAGCAGGTGTTGTAACAAAAGTTGTTACGATTAAAGAAGCCGCTGATGATGTTGGTAGTGTTATTGGTTCAAAGGTTGCACTTAATGATGGCACTGGTGCTTCAACTACAGACCGAGTAGGTCTGAAAAAAGCAGTCGATGCTGGTCAATTCTCATATAATCCAAGTGGAACAGATTGGGTTATGAGGGGTGGTAATGTAGTTACAACCCTTGCTGGAACAGCATATACTGGTTTTGCAACCCCTGGTGCAAATTACGACGGTGGGGTCAGAGATAATGTTCATGAGGTTAGTGGTACACGTGCCCTTGGTACCAGTGGTACAATTAACTTTTATGCTCAACCAAGTACAGAAATTACCCCTGGATACACCAAAGGCTTGGGTGCAGGAAGTATTACACGATTCGTCGCCCCTTCTGGTACAGGCAGCGTAGCTTCTCTTGACCGAGAAGCAACAACCAGTAGATCCGTTCCCGGTGGACTTGTCTTCCAGTACGGTTCAACTGTGCCTTCTGGTACAAACTATAAGGCTAAAAACTTATTCGAATCGTAAAATTATTGTTGTAATATGTGCCCCATAGTTTTATGGGGCACTTTATTTATTATAGAGAATAATTATGAAGCATATATTATTTATTTTTGCTATAATTGTTACCATTACCTTATTAACGGTTGCTATTTCGCTTACTAGTAATATGTCAAAGGGTGAAAAATTGCCTGTTAAAAACCCAAGTAGATACGTATTATACCACATGGGGGCCAAATGGTGTGCTCCGTGTGTTAAAATGAAAAAAGATGTATGGTCTAAAAAAGATGTTCTAAATTTTTTAGATGACAATGATATAGAGCTTCGCTTAATGGAAGCTACTGATGATAAAGATATGAAGTTAATTTCTTTTTATAAAACAAGGGTATACCCCACTGTTATTTTTATAGAAAGAAAAAGGCATACTGTTCAGCTTTTAAGAGTGGAAGGGTATACTGGTAAAGATTTTGTTGTTAAATTACTTAAAGAAAAAATTAATACAATGGAAAATTGAATATGAAGGTTACCAAGAGAAACGGCGAGATCGAGAGTTATGATGTAGAAAAAATTCATAAGGTTGTTCAGTGGGGAGTCAACGGGTTAAAGGGGGTATCACTATCAGATATAGAAATGAATGCTAATTTATCTTTGTATGATGGTATAAAAACATCTGAAATACACAAGATTATAATTAGATCTGCTAATGATTTAATATCTGAATCAAACTCTAATTACCAATATGTTGCAGCCAAGTTGCTAAATATGTCTCTTCGTAAAGACGTATGGAATGGTAGCAACCCTCCTGATTTGCATCATTTTATTTCCACCAGAATTGATAACGGTATCTATGACCCGTCTATTCTAGATAAGTGGTCGGTTGAGGATGTTAAAAGAATTGAATCTTTTGTCCACCATACCAGGGATGAAATGTTTACGTATGCTGGATTACAACAGTTAATTGATAAGTATTTAGTTAAGAATAGATCATCGGGTGAAATATACGAAACCCCGCAATTTGCCTATATACTAATAGCTATGTGTCTATTTGACACAGTGAAAGATGTTAAAAGAGCTTATGATATTTATTCTACATTTAAAGTTAACCTACCTACGCCCATTATGGCTGGTGTACGTACTGTCATTAAGCAATTCGCTTCTTGTGTTCTAGTGGATGTTGAAGATGATCTTGATAGTATTTTTTCCTCTGTACATGCTGTTGGGAAATATACTGCCAGGCGTGCGGGTATTGGGTTGAATATGGGAAGAATTAGACCTATCAATGCCCCAATTAGAGGTGGTGAGGTCATCCATACTGGTATAATTCCTTATCTTAAAAACTTTGAGTCAGCTGTTAAATCAACTTCTCAAAATGGATTAAGGGGAGGGTCTGCAACAGTTCATATCCCTTTTTGGCATTATGAAATTGAAGATGTTTTAGTGCTAAAGAATAACGCTGGAACTGATGATAACCGTGTTCGTAAATTAGATTACTCTATTCAATTTTGTAAAGTATTTTACGACCGACTAATTAATGGTGAAGAAATTACACTTTTTAATCCAGATGAAGTAAAAGGTCTTTATGAAGCATTCGGTAACAATGAAGAGTTTGAGAAGCTTTATATTAAATATGAGAATGCCTACAGTATTAAATTTAAGAAAAAGATTGCTGCACGCAAATTAGCTGAGATTTTTGCCAGGGAAAGATTAGAGACTGGTCGTATATATTCAATGAACATCGATACCGTTAATGAGACGGGTTCTTGGAATATACCAGTTAAAATGTCTAATTTATGTCAAGAGATACTACATCCAACTGTGCCTATTAAGTCAATTAATGATCCTGATGGAGAGATTGGTATCTGTATATTAAGTGCTTTAAACCTACTTGAATTAAACTCTGATGAAGATATTGAAAAATCATGTAGAGTTGCAGTTGAATCACTAGAGGCTGTTATTGATTACCAAGATTATCCAGTTTTAGCTGGTGAAAACTTTACAAAGAAACGTAGGTCTTTAGGTATTGGAATAACCAATCTAGCAGGATACCTCGCAAAGCATAAGGTTAACTATTCTGATAAAGAATCTTTAACACTTGTTCATGATATTATGGAGAAAATTCAGTGGAATCTTCTTAATGAATCCTGCAAAATCGCTGAAAAAAAGGGCCGTTGTGAAGGATATGAGGATACCAAATACTCAAAAGGTCTTCTCCCTATTGATTGGTACAAAAAAACGGTTGACAAACTGGTAAAACCAAAGTATAATATGGACTGGGAGGGGTTACGAAAAAGGATTGCTGAACATGGATTAAGACACTCTACACTGACGGCGGTGATGCCCTGTGAGTCATCCAGCGTGATCCAGAACAGTACCAATGGTATAGAGCCAGTCAGAAGTCTATTAATTCATAAGAAGGCTAAAAACGGCATTCTGAAGCAATTGGTTCCTAATTATCACAATAGAAAGAATTTTTATACAATGGCATGGGATATGCCAAATAACAAATCTGTTATAGAGATATCTGCCGTTATTCAAAAGTTTGTTGATATGGGTATAAGTACTAACTTATATTATAACTATGCTCATTATGAAGGTGGCAATATACCACTGAGTGAATTAATCAAAGATCAAATTCTTGGTTATAAATTTGGGTTAAAGAACTTTTATTATGCTAACACTCCAGATTCAGATGGAGAAACAGAAAAAGATACGGGTTGTGAAGGAGGTGCTTGTGCCATTTAATGTATTAAGTCTTTTTGACGGTATGTCATGTGGCCAAATAGCACTTGATAGAGCAAACATTCCAATAAATAAGTATTTCGCTAGTGAAATAGATAAATATGCAATACAGGTCACAAAAAGAAATTATCCAAATACAATACATCTTGGAGATGTTTGTAATATAAAAGCAAGTGACTTGCCTAAAATTGATCTAATAATGGGTGGCAGTCCATGTCAAGGATTTTCTTATGCTGGTAAGATGTTAAATTTTGAAGACCCTAGAAGTAAACTGTTTTTCGAGTTTCACAGACTGGTAGAAGAATGCAAGCCTAAATATTTCCTTTTAGAAAATGTCAAAATGAAAAAGGAATCCGAAAGCATCATTAGTAGTCATATGAATTGTAACCCAATAACTATTAATAGTAATTTAGTTTCTGCACAAAATAGAAAAAGATTATATTGGACTAATATAAAATGCTCAATACCTGAGGATAGAAATATAAATTGGGGAGACATTAGAGAATATAATGTTGATAGGAAGTTTTACTACTCAGAAAAGGGTTTACAGTGGCTCAAGGGGCAGGAGAAAATAAAGAATAAACCATTAGCGATTTGGAGAGATTCAGAAAAATGTCAAATGATAGAAGCTTCTCATTACAAAAACTATTCATCACAAAGATTTTTTGGCATTAAAGACTCGCATGGTTTAAGGTATATCACCCCACTAGAATGTGAGAGAGCACAGACAATTCCAGATAATTATACTAATTGTGTTAGTAATACACAAAGGTATAAAATGATTGGAAACGGGTGGACTGTTGACGTAATTGCACATATTTTTAAAGGAATTTTACAGTGTGTTTGAATAAAGAAGTTGAAAGTCTATGTGTTAAAATGGAGGATTATTCTGGACTTAAGGTAATACTACATTCTCTTATAAAAAGAGCTAGATCATCATATAACGAAGAAACTTTAAACAAATACTGCTTTGAGATTATGAAGCATTGTGTTTCTGATCGCCAAAGAGGTTGTAATAAGGATGGGCAAAATTTTGAACAGGCTGTTGAGCTTCTGTTTTTAGATTATGACATACCTTATAAACCACAAGTATATCTAAATGACGGAGGAACAATCATTGGTTGGAATCATGATGTTGTAACAAAAGAACAAAAAAGGGCTATGGGAATATTGTCTGGAGCAAAAAAATATACAGTTGACTTTGTAATTGGTGATAATATTAACATAGGTGACAGTGTTTCTGATTATTATATAGTTTCATGCAAAAGAACCATAAGAGAAAGGGGTAAACAAGAAAATAAACTACATCTTAAACCTAGAACATTCTTTCTATTGACTCTTTCTTCGGAAACCGTAAAGGACACACAAATACAATTGGTTTCAAGTAATCCAAACATGAAGAAAAACAGAAAATGTATCGATTTTAATTTGTTCTTTTCCCGTATGAGTAATGAATTTAAATAGAAAAATATAATGAGTAAGATAATTAATAACCCTTACAAAACACCAAAATCAAATGTTATTTATGATCACGATACTAAAAGACGTTTTATAAAAGAATTAACACAAGACCTTACAATCTTGTTTTGGGTATTATTTTCTGTCTCCATGTTTATACTTGGACTTACTATAGGGATACTTTGTTAATGCAGACCCTGTTGAATAAAATTAATGTTGACTATATGAAAGAGCCACTGTTTTTAGGCAGTGATCTTGGTCTACAGAGATATGATCGTTTTAAATATCCCGTTTTCTTTGATTTGTTTAAAAAACAACGTGAGTTCTTTTGGTCGCCAGAAGAGATAGAATTGAAAAAAGATAGAAATGACTTTAAAGATAGTAATATAATGTCTGAAAATGACAGGTTTATATTTACATCAAATTTAAAATATCAAACAGTTATGGACTCTGTTATTTGCCGTGGTGTACCAACGCTGTTAGAGTTTTGTTCTAACCCCGAGCTAGAAGCTAGTATGAACACTTGGCAGTTTTTTGAACAAATCCACAGCTATTCTTATACCTATATCATTAAAAATGTTTACAGTGACCCAACAGAGATTTTAGATAGTTGTCTTACTGACCAAGAAATATTAAAGAGAGCAGAAATTGCTGTTAAGGAATACGACTCTCTTGAAAAAATAGCAAAAGGTAGATCCCACAAAGATATTAGAAAACAGATATATATGACCCTTATCAGCGTTAATATTCTTGAGGCTGTTAGGTTCTATGTATCATTTGTTTGTGCTTTTGCGTTCGCTGAAAACAAGAAGATGATTGGTAATGCTGATATTGTTAAATTGATTAAACGTGATGAGGCTTTACATTTATATAATACCCAAGAGATTATTAAAATTCTACACTCAGTTAAGGATGAGGGTTTTGTAGAAACTGCCAGTGAATGTGAAGAAGATGCCTGTAAAATGTTTGAATCTGCTGCTAAAGAAGAAAAAGAGTGGGCTTCATACCTGTTTAAAGATGGTAGTCTTCTGGGACTAAATGAAACGGTTATGCACCAATATATCGATTGGCTTTGTATGTCCAGACGTAAGACTATTGGGCTTCCTTATGACAACGTGGGTAAGAATCCAATAGCTGGTTGGACAGATCCGTGGATGAATTCTGAATCTGTTCAAGTTGCTCCACAGGAACACGAGATTACAAGTTATAAGATTGGTGCGAGTACTAATGATCTTGAGGATATGGACTTTGGAAATTTGCTTTGATTATATCCATAGACTTTACAACGGACCCATAAAACTTATTCTCAAGAGGTGATAATATGAAACGTAGACATTTTATACAGGTAGGTAGCTTAGGCTTACTGTCTGCTAATCAAGTATTATTCGCACAAGAACAAAATAACACACAGCACAAGGCCGTCATTAATATTTTTCTCGCCGGTGGACCTCCACACCAAGATATGTGGGATATTAAAGACCAGGCACCAAAAGAGATACGAGGTGAGTTTAATCCTATCTCAACCAGTATTGCGGGTATACAGATAGGTGAGTGTTTCCCACAGATAGCGGCGATGTTTGATAAGTTTACGGCTATTAGATCTATTACGGGTTGTTCAGGGTCGCATGACGCATATCAATGTGTTAGTGGTTGGTCAAGAAAAGATAAAGTATCAGGTACTGGTTATCCAGCTATAGGGTGTGTATCATCCAAAGTACTTGGATCAACCCATGTATCAGTGCCAGCATGTGTAGGTCTTACTGATGGTACTGGTCATAAACCTTGGTCAGAAGCAGGTTCTCCAGGCTATCTTGGTGATCAACATAAACCGTTTAAACCAAACGGTGAAATGATGGATGACCTTATATTAAATATTGAGAGTGCTAGATTGAATGACCGTAAGAGTCTACTTGGGCTGGTTGGAAAGAATTCAGCAGAGATCAATACAAAGCTATTTACAGAAGAATCGTTCTCCGTACTGAATACCAGTAGGTTGGTAGATGCCCTTGACATAACAAAAGAAGACCCACGGGTTAGAGCCCGGTATGGAACGGGAAAACCGTTTAAGTATACGTATGACGGTGCTCCTACAGACAATGAACAACTGTTGATTGCCAGAAGATTAGTAGAAGCGGGTGTTAGATCTGTAACACTATCATACGGTCGCTGGGACAGTCATGGTTCTAACTTCGACCTGGTGAGAGATCACGGCGGTAAGTTAGACCAGTGTGTTTCTGCGTTGGTAACAGACCTTGATGAGCGTGGTATGCTTGATGATGTAATGGTTGTTGTCTGGGGTGAGTTTGGTAGAACTCCTAAGATCAATAAGGGTGCGGGTAGAGATCACTGGCCGCAGGTGAGTTGTGCATTACTGGCGGGTGGTGGATTAAATCACGGCCAGGTTATTGGATCGACCAACAAACTTGGTGAACATGCTGTTGACAGACCTATTCATGTACAAGAGGTATGCGGAATGATGTATCGAGGATTAGGTATAGAACCAGACACAACTACCATTATAGATAATACTGGTAGACCACAATATTTATTAGAACATAGAACGCCCATACAGGAGTTAGTCGGATGATAAGTAGAAGATCTGTACTTAAGGGTGGAGCTGCTTCATTGTTTTTACCTATGAGTTCATATGCCTCTGAAGTAGCTGAAGCTTCTGATAAGTCTCTCATTATCGTCTTTCTAAAGGGTGGTCCTAGTAGTATCGATATGTTTGATATGAAACCAAATGCTCCTCTTGAATACCGTGGAGATTTTAAGCCAATTTCAACATGTGTACCCGATATACATATCACAGAACATCTTCCTCTACTTACACAGCAGCAAGATAAATTTTCTATAGTTAGATCTATGTCACATAGTGATTCTAATCATGGGCCTGGTAATCACTATATGTTGACCGGGTATAAGGCTAGTCCAACATTTCAATCTAAACAAATACCAAATAATCACAACCCATCTTTTGGTTCGATTATTTCGCATGAAAAGGGTGGTATCGGGTCAGTTCCAGCCTATATCTGCTTACCCGCTATGCACAATAGCGGTGGTTCTGCATATTTAGGACCACCACACGCTCCATTTGTGATCGCGTCAGATCCAAATGCACCAAGCTTTTCTGTTCCTGATCTTGTGTCTCCCAGAGGTATAACATCTGATAGATTTTCAAAAAGGGAGCAATTGAGGGGCAGTATAGCTAGATACCAAGGAAGTAAAGAAGCTGCAGCAAATCGTAAGGCAAATAGCTTTATTGAATTTAGAGATGCGGCTAAATCGCTCATGCTATCAAAAGAAGCCAAACAAGCATTTGACATTGAGCGTGAATCAGCTAAGATGAGAGAACAGTACGGCAGAACTACTTTGGGGCAAAGTTGCTTAATGGCTCGCCGTCTTGTTGAGGCAGGAGTTCGTTGTGTTACTATTAAGCATACTGATTGGGATACACATAATGAGAATTTCCGATTACTTAAAGATGAATTATTACCACCATTAGATTCTGCTATTTCTACTCTGTTTGCTGATCTTGCAGATCGTGGCTTATCAGAGAAAACCTTAGTATTAGTAACTGGAGAATTTGGTAGAACTCCAAAGATTGATGGAGGAGCTGGAGGTCGTGGACATTTTCCGGCAGCATTTAGCTTATTATTAAGTGGTGGTGGATTAAATTCAGGTGTATGTGTGGGAGAAACTGATAAAACTGGGATGTCTTGTGTGGGTGGTTGTTATACCCCAGAAGATTTAGTGGAAACTATCTTAACATCTTTAGATATTGATACTCACCAAGAACTTCATTCCGCTGAAGGTAGACCTTACGGTATGGTCAATGGCGGACAACGTATCAAAGAACTATTTTAAGGAGAACGATTATGAAAATTTTAAAACACTTTACTCTAACAGTGATTGTAGTGACACTATTTATTGCTGCATCATCTCGTGCATCTGCACATCCAAGAATTCGCAGTGGATTCTTCTTTCATTCACGTCCTATGTGTAATGATTATTATGGTCCTGTTTATAGACCAGTACCGTGGAATTTTGGTTATTATAGGAGTCGTCCCAGTAGAGGGTTTGATCTTAATTTTTCTCCTGGTAGATTTGGTTTTACGTATGAATCCAATAGAGGTCGTCGCCGTCACAGACGTGATAATGAGCGACGTGGTGAACGACATGGTGAACGACGTAGTAACCGACGTAACAACAATTAAAAGACTGCACAAATGAAAACATACGTAGTATACTACAGGGAATACGGATGGAGAGACGATGGAGATCATCATATAGTATCAATCCATAAGACAATGGATGGTGCGGAAAAGGCTAAGGAAAAATCTCAAGAAGAAGACCGTAAGTATGTCGGCGGTGATGAAATTTGGGATATTCTGGAATACAAGTTAAACGATTAAAAGGAAAAGTAAATGACAGTTCAGCTAACTGAAGCCGCTGCAATCGAAATTCAGCGTATTATCGAAGATCAAAAGAACGAGGATCTAAAATATGTCCGCGTTGGTGTAGTCGGTGGTGGATGTAGTGGTTTCCAGTATGCCTTTGACTTTACTGATAAATACGATGATAAAGCAGATGTGTTTCGGGAACAGCATGGTGTTGGTGTTGTTGTAGATAAGAAAAGTGATCTGTTTCTGGATGGAACAACTGTTGACTTCTACTCAGGACTTGATAAGCGAGGCTTTCAGTTCGATAACCCAAATGCCGCCAAATCTTGTGGTTGTGGTAGCAGTTTTTCTGCGTAACACAGGACTCCAATTAAGGAACTGTAGTAAATGCCGATAGATTCAGATGAAATTGAGAGATTAAATCATGTGTTTTCACAGTATACAGGACATTTTTCAAGTGGAATTTTTTCAGGGGACAACAAATTGATACCAAAAGATCAAATTAGTAGGACACAGCAGTTGTTAAAAGGTGGGGATATGTATGACATTAAAAGTGTTAACTATAGTGTTGGAGACAATAGTGTTGATACACAATACTATCCTACAGTAGAAACATCTGTTTATAAAATGTTGAAAGTTAAACGGTTGTCAGAACACGCGGTTATTCCTACTAAGGCATACGGCGATGCTGGTTGGGATTTGTATTATAGTGGTGAAGGTATGACTATCATAACTGGAAGTAGGTCTACATTAGAAACTGGTCTGGCAATTGAAATCCCGTATGGTTATGTAGGTCTTATTTGGCCACGCTCTGGACTTGCTGTAAAAAAGGGTATAGATGTATTTGCTGGTGTAATTGATTCATCATATCGTGGAGAAGTAAAGGTTTGTTTATACAACACTGGAAGAGAATATTATGAAATAAATAGAGGTGATAGAATTGCCCAAATACTATTCCAGCGGGTTCCAGAGTTTGAATTAATCGAAGTTGACAAGTTAGACAACACGGAAAGAAATGAGGGGGGTTTTGGTAGCACAGGCAAATAAACTTGGAGATTCAATGAAACGACGGTCTAAGAAGACTAGCTCTAGTAACATTTCTCAGAAAATCACTCCTTTAACAGCAAAAACAGACAATCAGGTAGACTATATAACATCTATTATAGAGAATGACGTAATATTTTGTACTGGACCAAGTGGTTCGGGAAAAAGTTTCATTTCGGCTGGAATTGCTTCTCAGCACCTATATCACAATGAAATAGATAAGGTGGTGATTACTCGCCCCTTAGTGTGTGCAGGTAAGGATATAGGTTCTTTACCAGGTGAATTACTAGATAAGATTGCTCCTTACTTGATGCCTATGCAGGAGCATTTCAGATTCTTCTTAGGTCAAGCTTATTATGGTCATTTCTTTAATGATAGTAAGATAACTTATCAACCGTTAGAAGTTATGCGTGGCTCTACTTTTGATAACTCTTATATGATATTAGATGAGGCACAAAACTGTACCTTTGATCAAATTAAAATGTTTATTACCCGAATGGGGAAAAATTCTAAAGTTTTAATTAACGGTGATGTAGATCAAACAGATATAAGAAATAGAAGCGGATTATCTATTATTATAAATAAGTTAAAGAATATCAAAGGGGTTGGTGTTGTCACTTTGGATTATAATGATATCCAGAGAAATGGTATTTTAGGTAGAATTTTGGCAGCACTGGAGAATGACAATGATCAATTATGATTATGTTTGTAATAACTGTGGTTACGAAGTTTTAGATGTAGAACAATCTATAAAGGATAAGGCATTAAGACATTGTCCAGATTGTAACAAAGACGGTTTACAGAGAGTTATTTACGGTGGCTCAGCATCTTTTATTAAAAAAGAACCCACAACTGTCGGCCAAATGGTAGAGAAATGCACCAAAGAGAGAAAGAATAAAATGGGTTCTGACTGTGATAAAAAAGAAACAAAGACTGTTGGCAACCCTCACTTAACTGCAAACAACTCTGAAATAAAGAAGATGAATAAAAAGAAATTAGAAAGATATATAATGGAGGGTAAGAAGTGAAGTTTATATGTAAAGATGATGTTATTTCTGACAATAAAAAAGAAACTTGGTTTAATATTAACGGTAAAGAAATCTCTGGAGATAATGAGAAGTTCTTTTCTAAGACGATAGAGCAAGAAGGACGGTTGTACTATTACGTTAGAACTCATGATAATAATCTATATGATCCAACTGGTATGTATAGTAAAAGGGGTTCTATCCCTTTGGTTATGACTAAGGTTTCAAAGGGAACTTTTGATTTCTATATGTTATATCTAACAACTAAGAATAGTTTGTATTTTACAAGAGCAGAAAGAGGGTTTTTAAATGACTAAAAAAGGACCGCTGAGTAAGGTTGAAAAATTTTACATACAAGAACGTTATAAAGAAGAAGGTATAGATACTTTAGCAAAAGAATTAGATAGACCGAAGGCTTCTATTAAGAGACATATTACAAAATGCAAAGACGGTGAAAATGAAAAAATTGAAAACCAATTTACTGTTGGTGCTCAATTTGCTACTTCTAATGGTGCTGTCATTATGACACAAAACGCTTCTGAAATGAGTGATGCCGTTAGGGGAACTACTAGAAATATTACAAGTCGTGAAGCCAAATGTGTAACAACAACGAATAAAAAAAATGAATAAAAATGAATAAATCGGGCTTCTATGAGCCTACTTACCCAATCATAGAAAAACCCGTAATATAGGCATAGCAGAGATTGGTAGCTTAACTACTTCCCCACTGAATTGTGGTACACACGTAGACGTTGTTATAATTGCTATTTAGGACTGGTTCGACTCCCAAATGCTCCACTTTTTCTCGCTTATTCTGTTATTTTATAAAATATAGTGAACGATTAGGAATGAAAGAGGCTATTAATGGCAGAATCAAAGGATAGAATAGAATGCGGTTGTGGTTGCGGTAAGACACATAACGAGAAAGATAAATTTGGCCGTAAGAGGAAGTTTATCCGTGGTCATAATGGCCGTAAATACCCACATGGCGATAAAAACGCCAAACACAAGGCTTGGGTTAAGAAGAATTCAAAGCAGAGAAAACTTAATAGGAGAGCTAGGTATCGCCAAAGAAAGGTCTATTTAATGTCTTTATTCGGCTGCAAATGTGAATATTGTGGTTATGAATACAATGGTGATAATTCAGCCGCTTTTGATTTTCATCACAGAGACCCTAAAACTAAAAAGATAAGTGTATGTACCGCTCTTGAGAGTTCTCTAAAAGACTTAGTGGAGGAATGCAAGAAATGCGATTTGATATGCTCCAATTGTCATAGAATTCTACACGCGAGAGAATAAAATGAATAAAAATGAATGGTTAAAATCGTATAGAAAGAATAAGACAGCCATTTGGATAAATGTCAGATTAACAAATGGTGAGGAATTCTACTTCGATGAATTTGACGGGTGGAGATCTACTAAAATAAAATGTGATAACGAAAATATATTTATAGAAGAGTTGTCATTGCAATTTAGATCACACGAGGTTAAAATAGATGTAGAAGGGGCAGAAGCATTTTATCTGATAAGGTCTGTTATGGGGCAAATGGGCGGCAAAAGTAAAAATTATTATACGACGGGAGTTCTAAAAGATGGTGTTGTTCATAAAAAGATGTGGATTGTACCAGAGTTAATAGTTGAAAAAGAGTTTGATGATAATATAGAGGAATGCTTTGAGGAAGCACTGATTTATGACCAGAGAAAGAACCGATAAAAGTAAGTATAAACATCATACCACTGGTGAGTATTGTACTTGTGCTGCTTATATTGCCGAGAGAATGTGTTTGAATCACGCACAGTATAAAAATATTGGTTCTTTACCTTATAAGTTTTGGAATACCAAGAGTTGGAATTGGTCTTTCAAAAAACAAATAACATTAGCTAATAGATTGATTAATCAATACGGTGAAACTCCTGTTATCAAAGCAGTTTTATCAAAAGAATTTGAAAGGATATTCTCTCTCAATAACAAAAAGGGGATATCTATTATAAAGGGTTATTTTAATCAAAGGGATTTAAAGGTTGATATTCCACCTCCAGAGATTATAGAAAACCCCACATTTAGAAGTACATCATTTAAAAAGAAAAGTGCCCTAAGTAGAATTAGAGAAATAGAATTAAATGGCAAAAAAGAAGAAAGTAACTAAGTTTGATGAACAAATATTCAATGATATCTGTACCGAATATGGAGACATTATCAAAAGAGGAAGTGAAATTCTAGATGATATGGAAGATTATAAAGTACTAAGTGTTTCTCCTGCAATTGACATAGCATTAGGAGGGGGTTTAAAGGAAGGCACCTGTGTTATTATTACGGGCGATCCTAAGACGGGTAAGAGTACTACAGCACTTCATTTTGCAGCAAAGGCACAAAAAGCTGGTAAACATGTTGTATATTACGATGTAGAGGCAAGGCTTGAAAAGAAGAATTTTAAAGTAAAAGATATTGATACACACGCCTTGAAGGTTTTTGGTCCTACGTCTAGCAACCCTTTGATTACAGCAGAACAATATTTAAATGCAGCTGAAAAAATTATAGCTGATATGAAAGACTTAGTATTAATAGTTGATTCCACCTCCTGTATGGTTCCAGCGGCGGAACTACTGGAAGAATTAAAAACGTCTGTTAGGTCAGGTATGCCAAGGCTGTTTTCAATGTTTTTAAAAAGAATATCAGGAAACATTAGAGCAAACAAAGCTATTGTTATTTTTATAACTCATAATATAACAAATACTAGTGGTATGGGGTATGGACCAAAGAAAAACTCTGATGGTGGTGTTATGTTACAATATCAAGCTAGTACAAACATGATAATTACACATAACACAAAATGGGAATCTAATGGTTCTAATGTTGGACAGGGTGTTCAATGGACTATAAAAGCATCTGCCGCTGGCGGATTTCCAAAATCAAAAGCAGAGAGTTGGTTACGATATGGTGAAGGTCTTGATGAAGGTAGAGAGATAGCTTTTCTTGCTGTTGATCTAACACTAATTAAGAAAAGTGGAACATGGTATACTATTCAATACGCTATTGATAATCTTGATCACAAGGCTATTAAAAATACATTAACAAATAATAACATTGACCCTAAAGATAAAGATAAGGTTAGTGCATTCTTTAGGGCACAGGGTATGGATAACCTATCTGATATTATTAATAATAACCCAGAGTTATCGGAATTTTTATATGACAAAATTAAAGAAATAACTAATACATGAAGGTGTATGGATTAAACGGTAGAGAATATAAAATTAGTTTAAATAAATATTTAGTCTGTGGTGACACTGGTAAATCAAAATATCACATATTAGCTAGAGGTCTTATAAATGAAATATTTAACGGATTTATGGTTTTAGAAGAGGTTAAACTACCAGGTATAAAGGCTCCAGGGGTAAAATCATCTCTTTTTTTGGACTTTTTTATCCCAAATATGAAAATAGGGGTTGAAATTCACGGCGAACAGCACTATAACTATATACCCTTCTTCCATAAAACCGTGTCTGGCTTTTACGACTCAAAAAAAAGGGACGCACTTAAAATTGAATGGTGCGAATTAAACTCTATAGAACTAATAGAACTAAAATATTCAGATAGCATTTCAGTGTGGAAGAAACAACTTGAGCGAACATAGTTATACAGAGCAGCAATTAATAGATTTCTTAGATAGAATAGATGAATATCTTCAAAATAAAAATCTAGGAGAGAAAACATACTCTGATGAATATAGATTACCAGAAGAATTAGAACTTGACGGAGTTAGACAATTAACACAGGATGATTGTTTTAATTATGCATTCTTGCTTTCTAATTATGCCGACTATGTAACATCAGAGCGGGCAAAGCAAGAGACGGTGGTATTATACTGTGATAATTCCTTAAATAAAATAGTTGCAAGAGAATATACTAATGTTAATATTTATGGCAGTCAAGATTTAAAGGTAGAAATTATATGCAGAGAAAATGATGTAGCACAACAATTGCTACGATTTAAAGCTGTTGCACAGTCAAGAGTTTTGTTTTTAAAAAATAAAGAATATAACATTAGAAAAAAAATAGATTGTTTAATAGAGAAAGGTAAAAGAAAATGTTAGATGATTTTGTAAATTCACTATCTGCTGAACAAAAGGAAGCGTTAGCTAAATTACTCGTAGAAACATCTACTGAAGATGATTCGAAATCAGAAGCAACTGCTGTTATTGATGTTCAAGAAATTAAGAAAAATGATTTTAGTGTAGGTGAAAATTTTAAAGTTACTAGAACAATGAAAGAAAGAGGGGATAGAAAAGTGAGAGGCAAGAAGAACCGATGGGTAGATACAGGTTCAAACCACGGTGACGATAGAGACCTTGAAACGCCAGATTACAAACCAACTCCAAGAAATAGGCAAAAGCCTAATAAAATGGAGGTAGAGTGTCACATTTGCGGTAAAACGTTTCATGCTGACCCTAAATTTGTGTATGGTGAATATCATAGATGCCACAAATGTACTGGTAGATAATAGATAGAAAAAAAATGTCTAACGAGTTATCGGACGTTGGAGCCGAGAGAGCGGTATTAGCGGGACTGTTCTCACACGGTATCGATTCGTATATTGAAGTATGTGATTTGCTTAGTTGTGATAGCTTTGTACATAAAAATAATCAGGTAGTATATAAGTGTATTGAGAAGGTTTTTCAGAGTGAAGCTAAGCTTGATCTTCCGACAATACTATCCTCTGCTGAACAATTAAATTTATCTGAAATTGTTAATTCTACCCAAGAGTTAGAGTATATCAACTCTTTAATGGAATTTCCAATTAATAAGAATAATGTCCCTTACTTTGCCTCACAGGTTAAAAAGTTTGAGTTCGCAAGAAAGATCAAGAAGTTAACCAAGGGTATCTATACAGATATCGATAAGATTAACGGTGATGAAAGTATTGATCAAATTATCCAAATACTTGAAGATCCCATTACGGATTTTCTTAGAGAGGATGATAATGACAATAAGTCTGAAACACTCGGAGAAGGCTCAGACGAATATTTTGATTTTCTTGTTAACAACCGATGCGATCAAATAGGTATTGCTACCGGTTATCCTAGATTTGACGCTGCTATTGGCGGTGGTCTTAGAAGAAAGTGTGTTGATCTTGTTTCCGCCAGACCTAAGTGTGGGAAAAGCCTTTTTGCTGACAATGTAGCAATTAAGGTTGCTAATGACGGTATCCCTGTATTAATGCTTGATACGGAAATGTCTAAAGAAGATCACATGAACAGGATTATTGCTAACCTAAGTGATATTCCAATCAATGATATTTCTACTGGTAAGTTTGCAGAAAGTGATTATAAAAAATCGTTAGTGGCTAATGCTATAGAAAAAATAAAAAGTCTTCCTTATTCATATTCAAGTGTTGCTGGAGCACCATTTGAACAAATCTTAAATATTATTAAAAGGTGGGTCATTCAAACTGTTGGTAAAGATGAGAATGGTGCAACTAATAAATGTTTAGTTGTTTATGATTATCTTAAACTAATGTCTTCTGGGTCTATTTCTCATCACATACAGGAATACCAAGCTTTGGGATTTCAAATTACAGAGCTTCACAACCTTGCTGTAAAATATGATTTCCCATGCCTGTCGTTCGTTCAGTTAAATAGGGACGGCATTACAAAAGAGTCAACTGATGCAGTTAGTGGATCTGATAGACTCGTTTGGTTATGCACCTCTTTTTCTATATTTAAACTAAAGTCTGCTGAAGAGATTGCTGAAGACGGCCCCAGGGCTGGTAATAGAAAACTTGTTCCTATTACTGCAAGACATGGTCCTGGTATGGATGATGGTAATTATATCAATATGAACATGCAGGGTGAATATTCAAGGTTAAAAGAATTAAGAACTAGAGATGAATTTAGATTAAGTCATACAGTAGAAGGGGCAATTGACGGTGCGGAATTACCTGTAGAGGAATAGTTATGAAAAAAGAAACGGGTGAGTTTGAAACACACTATATTGTTAATGATGAAGGTGTACCATATGTTACATGGTCTATATCACCAGAAAAATCTGGCTGGAAATGTGAATTATTTGGTAGCACTAATTGTAACTTTGCTTGGTATCCAGACAAGGGGTGTGTTCCCAATTGGTTTGTAAGATTTTTTATGAGAATATGTTTTGATTGTAAGTGGACAAAGGAAAGTTGATGAGTATATGGTTAATTATTATTGCAACAATATGTTATTTAATAACCGCTGTTGACAACTTCTTTCATGATGATTATCCTCATACATTAATGTGGTTTAGTTATGCATTGGCAAATTCTGGGCTTATATGGTATGAATACAGTAAAAACTAAGAAACATTTTGATCTTAATAAAATTAAGAATATTGTTTTTAAAGATATAGATTTATTACTAAAACGTTTAGATTTAGAATATGAAACAGAGAATGATAATGTCTTTATGTGTTGCCCAATTCATACTGGCAGCGATAACCCTAAGGGTGTGTCAATTTCTAAGAATAACAGGTATTGGAAGTGTTGGACTAGGGGTTGTGAGATTGATTATGGTTCTGATATTTTTGGGTTTGTAAGAGGTGTGTTATCAAAATACAATGACGAAGCAAGCTTTGTTGACGCTCTAAACCTTGTTAAAAGGGTTTATGGAATAGATTCTAATAGTGGCAAATTTAAAGTTACTATTAATAACAATAGTAACAATAATGAACTGTCTAGTATAGTAAAGATATTTAATAAGTCAGAAACAGAAGATAATAGCAATATAGAAGTTAATAGCGTTAGAACAATTGGAAGATCAAAATACTTTGAACAACGTGGATTTTCACCAGACACTTTAAAACTTTTTGGTATTGAAGATTGTGAAGATAAGAGTTTTGCTATGTATCACAGATCTGTCATTCCGGTACATTCATTTGATGGTAATTTAAAGGGATTAATAGGTAGATCTAATAAACAGTATTTATTACCAAAATATATCTATACAAAAGGATTGAGAAAATCGTATTATTTATATAACCACCATAGAGCAATTGACACTGCCCTACAAAAACATTGTTTTTTCATTACAGAGGGGCAAGGTGATGTTTGGAGACTGTACGAATCTGGTGTTGTAAACGCAATTGGGCTTTTAGGTAGAGATCTCTCAATTCACCAAAGAGATAAATTGATCAGAAGTGGTGTAACCACACTGGTTGTTCTAACAGATAACGACCAGTCTGGGAAAGAATCAAAATTGAAAATATATAGAGATTTAAACAGAATGTTTAGAATTATCTTCCCCAAGATGACTAAGAAGGATATAGGGGAGATGAGTGTTGAAAAAGTTGTAAATGATATTCTTCCACAGGTAAAAGGATTATATTGATGGGTAAAGTTATTGGTTTTGCCGGGAACAAACAGGCTGGAAAAAATACAGCAGCTAATGTTCTACACGGAATTGTACTAAAAAAGAGAGGCATGGTTAAAGATTACACCCTTGGTAATAACGGTGAATTGTTGATTAAGGTTATTGGTGGTAAAGACGAGTGGAGTGTCTTTGATGTAACCAGAAAAGACGATGATTTTATTGAATATGCTGAATCACAAACGTGGCCTTATATTAAAATATACAGTTTCGCTGATTCTCTTAAGTGTATTGGTAAGGAACTGTTTAACATTCCTTATAAGTGCCTATACGGTACTGATGAACAGAAGAATCAAACAATTGATCACTTGCTGTGGGAGAATATGCCAAGGGTTATCAGCCGTAGATATGTAATGGAGTATGATCTACAATTAGAACAGTTCTCTGGATTGGGTTTAATTTATCATAAACCAGGTCCTATGACCGCCCGTGAGTTTATGCAGTTTTTCGGAACCGAGGTTATGCGTAAAATGTGGGAACCCGTTTGGGTTAACAATACTATAAAGAGGATTCAAGAAGAAGATTCCGAATTGGCAATAGTTGCAGACGTTAGGTTTCCAAATGAAGTTACTAGCCTACAGGATATTGGCGGAAAAGTCTATTGGCTTAATAGAAAGATGTACAATGATACTCATGGTAGTGAAAATGTGTTAAACCCAGAAAATTATGATCATAGTAATTTTGATGGTGTAATTGAAAATAAAGGTGAATGGCACACGATTGAAAGCTTAAAAGAGAAAATAGAATTACTTTATGAAGGAAAACTATGATAGTAACATACTTAAGGTCGTCGTCATATAACAACTGGCGTTTTTGTGAAATGCAATACTTTATAACTTATGTACTTGGTTATAGAGCGGACTCAGGAAAAGCGGCAGAGGCTGGTACAACTATTCATAAGGTCATGGAAATCTTAGCGTTTCTTAAACAGTTTCAACAGAATAATCCTAAAAGAAAATTTCTTGAAATTGATGACGATGTAGCTGGTAAAATTAAGGTTAAAGTTTCAGAATTTGAGAGTGAAGAATTTATTGAGAGTTTAATAGATAAGTGTTATATAGAATACACCTCTCAATCAAAACATCATTGGACAAAAGCTGATCGTAAGAAAGCGTCTCGATGGACTTGGTTGGGTTTAGATTATAATAAGAGACAGTTTGATCCACGTATTAGAAACATTGTTGAACCAGAACCACATTTTGATATCATGATAGATGAACCGTGGGCTAAATTTGAATATGACGCTGACGGTGAAACAATTTCGGGAAATCTAGCAATAAAGGGAACGATTGACCTTGTAACCAAGGTTTCAGATAATACGATAGAGGTGATCGATTACAAAACTGGGCAGCGTAAAAATTGGAACGACAATCCCCCAACTGTAAAAACCTATGAAGATTACAAGACCGATGCACAGTTATTACTTTATTACTATGCTATTTCTCATTTGTTTCCAGAATATGAACATACGATTATGACGGTTTTCTGGGTTAGAGACGGTGGACCGTTTAGTATGTGTTATGATAAATCTGATAGAGATATGTTTCTTGGTATGTTAAAAGATCGGTTTGAAGAGATTAAGAATAATTCAAATCCTAAACCCCTATCAGTAGACCGTAGGGGGTTTAAATGTGAGAAACTCTGTCACTTCTGTAAGAATAAGTGGGAGGGTTCAGACAAGAATATGTGTCAATATATTGGTGATCATCTTGATAAGCACGGTATGGACAAGACTATTGTAGAACTTTCTAAGCCCGGCCACTCAGTTGGTTATTACCAAGCACCCGGTTAAGAACACTTATGAAAACCCGTTACTATTAACCAATTTTTATAAAATGCAGAAATTAGACAAAGGATTAACTAATGTGGTTTCCACTTCTTAATTATACTCACTATTCATTACAACGTGGTTATTCAAAACCAAAAGAGATGGTTAAAAAATGTGTTGATAACGGGTATAAAGCCTGTGGGATTTGTGATTACAAAACCCTATCTGGAACAGTTGCATTTTATCAGGCTTGTGTAGAAGCGGGTATTAAGCCAATTATTGGCGTTTCGTTTGGTAATTATTTTCTTTTTGCTAAGAATAAAAAAGGTTGGTTTGATCTGATTAAAATTGTGTCCACGGTTAATAATAATGGTAATGAGGATAGAATTACCGTCAAGTCTATCATGAGTGATGGTAATCTTATCCACCTTAGTGAAGAAACAGAAACCTTGGATTATGTTCCAGCACCAAGTTATTACACAAACCGTGAAGATGCTAAATTGCACAGGATAATGTTAGCATCCAGGATGAAGACAACAGTTCCAAAGATTCAAAAGTTATTACAAAAAAATGAAAGATTTGAAAATGAAGATTTCTTTCGTTGTGATGACTTCTTTCTTCGTGGTGTTGATGAGTCAGAAGAATTAACAGAAGATTATCGGCGTAATATAGAAGCTAACCTGGATAGTATATACAAAGTTTGTGAAGAGTATAATATTCTTAGTAAGCCTATGCTTCCAACATTTCCTACACCCAATAGACAGTCTGAAAAAGAATATCTAAAAGAACTATGCAGGGATGGTTGGCGTAATATCTTACATAAACAGGGTAAGGTAACAGATCAAGATGATAAAGATAAATATCATAAAAGGTTTATGTACGAGTTTGATATTATTGAGAATGCGAATCTTTTTGGTTACTTCTTGATTGTTCAGGATATTATTCGTTATGTTGAAAGTCAGGGGTGGATGGCAGGACCAGGGAGAGGTTCAGCTGCGGGATGTTTAATATCTTACATGTTAGGTATTACGAAAATTGACCCTATCCAGTATGACTTGTTATTTAGTAGGTTTTATAATGCTGGTAGAAATACGGAAGAACATATTTCACTTCCAGATATTGATATGGATGTTCCAAGTGATAAGCGTGACGAAGTTATTGAGTATATAAATAAAAGATACGGGCACGACAGGGTTAGCCAGATGATTACATTTGGAAGGCTACAAGGAAGAAGTGCTCTTAAAGAGGTATTAAGAATAAACGATGTTTGTGGTTACGTGTTAATGAATGAAATCACAAGTAAGTTTCCACATGAGGCAGATATTTCAGATCAACTTCAAGAAATGGATGAAGAAGAACGTTCTGTTATTATGTGGACATTAATTAATGATCCTGAAGGATTACGTGATTATTGTTATCTCACAAAGGAAGGTAAATTAGAAGGTGATTATGCAGAATATTTTCAACAGGCAATTGATTTAGAGGGTACATTTAAAACACAGGGTAAACATGCCGCTGGTGTTGTTATATCAAAAGAACCTTTAAATAAAGTGTGTCCTATGATTAACCAAAAGAGTAGTGACGAGAAGATAGCGGGACTCGAAATGTCCGACTTGGAAAATCTTGGGCATGTCAAACTCGATGTATTAGGGTTGTCGCTATTAGATAAACTTATGAAAATAAAGGAGCTGATCGCATAACAGCGAGTACAGAAAATAATGAAGACTTTTTCTCATTCAGAAAGGAAATAACTATGGCTTCGAGGGATATAATTTGCTTCGATTTTGAAACTGGTGGACGTAACCCACATACTTGTCAACCTACACAATTAGCTGCCTTAGCGTTAGATGGTAGAAACTTTAGGGTAAAGGGTGAGTTTAATAGTGAAATTTGGGCTGAGACCGATGACGATAAAGCTATTAAAGCTGGATTGGGACCAATTGAAGAAGGGGCATTGAAAGTAACTGGTAAAACAAGAGAACAAATAAGTAAGGCTCCTAAACTTAAACCAGTATGGAAGAAGTTTGTTAATTTCGTTAACAAATATAACTGGAAGAAAACACCTTTCTTTGCACCTGTTCCAGCAGGATTTAATATACTTGGTTATGATATGCATATTATACGCCGTATATGTAAAGAACTCGGACCTTGGGATGAAAAGAGGCAGGATCAACAGCTGTTTAGTCAAATTTATAAAGTTGATATGATGGACAACTATTATATGTGGACAGAGGGTGACCCAACTGTAAAATCTAGAAGTATGGATGCTATTAGAAAACGTTTGGGAATGTCGGAAGAAAATGCACATGATGCCCTACAAGACGTTAAAGACACGGCTAACATCATGATTAAGTTCATGAAAACACACCGTGCGGTTTATAAAAACTTAAAACTTGATAAAGCTTTTGCTGATGGAGAATTGTATGTCTGAAGATAAGGTTTTTGTATGGACTTGGGGTTGTCTTTATGACCCCGATGTAAAGGGGCAAATAAAAGGTATTAAAGAAATATCTCATGAAGAATTTAGCAAAGAAAGTTTAGATGAGATGGGTTTTACTATTAATCAGCCGATTACAAGGGTTGACAAGGTTATAGATGGCAAAGCATATCACATGTTTCTGTTTAACTCTTTTGATAATGCAAAAAGTTTTCTTACTGGCTGGGATGAATCTGTACGAGTAAATAAATTTGCTATAAACAGTTTGGTTGACAGGTTTAAAAATTCTCCCGCTGTTAAGAAAAATTATAAAAATTGGGATCTTGAAAATGTCGAAATATTCTAAAGAAGATATCCATTCATTAATAGATTTGATAACTTGGTATAGATATGAATATCACCATAGTGATTTCGGACATGCGGACTATATAGATACTTTACTTAATTTTCCATCAGACCGTGATTTTGAAGAAATTGAACATGCTGTTGACGATTGGTTAGATTACTAGAATTGAAGAAGGCACAAAAACGATGAACCTGAATGATGAAAAAACCTGGAATCTATTTAAAGAAGGTCATACTAAAGGTATTTTCCAATTAGAAAACGCTGGTTCTTGGTCTAAACGTGTTATACCCCAAACGATTGAAGAGTTATCTGATTTAGTCAGCATCATCAGACCAGGGTGTACTCGTGCTATCTTAGACGGTAAATCTCTAACCAATCACTATATTGACCGTAAGCATAAAAAGGATGAAGTTAAGTATATCCATGAATCACTGGTAGAGATTTTAGAATCTACACAAGGGGTGTTAGTATACCAAGAACAAGCGATGAAGATTGCTGTTAAGCTTGCAGGATTCAATCTAGAAGAGGCTGATGACCTGCGTAAGGCTATTGGTAAAAAGAAAGCTGACCTTATGGCAAAGATTAGGGTCAAGTTTATAGAAGGCTGTAAGACAACCGGTATTGTAGATGAAAATATTTCTAAAGAGGTTTTTGACTGGATTGAGAAATCATCCAGATATTCATTTAATAAGAGTCACGGGATTTCATATGCGATCAATGCTTATGAGTCCGCGTGGTATAAAGCTAATTATCCTAAAAAGTTCTTTCTTGCATACTTATACTATGCAAAAGAAAAACAAGATCCTCATCAGGAGATTTATGAATTAGTATCTGATGCTAAGTTTTTTAACATTGAAATTAAACTACCAACAATAGCTAATTTTCATAAAAAGTTTAATATTCAAGGGGAAGATATTTACTTTGGAGTTAAAGATGTAAAATCACTAACGGGGACAACTGGTGACAAAGTATTTACATGTATTAGAGAGGTGGAAGAAGAAATAGATAAGGAATCAGGTAACTTTTCATGGATGGATATTTTAGTATACCTTTCTCCTAAAATTAATAAAACCTCTTTTGAAGCCTTAGCATCTATCGGTTTCTTTTCAACAAAAAAGACCGGGGTTACCAGAAATAAGGTTCTACATGAATATTCAATATTCCGTATTTTAACAAATGCTGAATTAGCATGGGTTACAAAGAATTATTCATTAAAAAGATGGAATTCTTTATTTGAGTGTTTTACTGATTTATCACCAATTAAAAAAGAGGGTGGAGGAACACATAACTTCAACAGAAGTCAGGTTATTGGTAGTGAAATACAACTATTAACAAACCCTCCCTATGATCTTAGTGATGACCCAAATTGGATTATTCAGCAAGAGACAAGAATATTAGGATGCCCGATATCTCTTTCTAAGATTGAATCGTCTGATACATCATCGTCTAACACTACATGTAAAGATTTATCTAACGGTAAAAGTGGTAAGGGTATATGTGTAGCTGCAAATATAATTAAGATGAATGATTATAAAATAAAGAAAAGTGGTAACAATAAAGGTAAACTAATGTCCTTTCTTACTATAGAAGATGAATCGTGTTCTGTCGATAATGTGATAGTTTTTCCAGAGGCTAGAGATAAGTATAAATTTTTACTTTATGAAGGTAATAATCTTTTACTCTGTGGAGAAGTCAGTAAAGATAAATCGTTTATTATTGACAAAATTCATGAAATTTAGATGTTTTTTTAACATAAACAGACTATTACGTGTATATAATGGTATCACGTTGCAAAATTGAGGTGAAATATGAATTTATGTGTTTTCACTGGGTATCTCGCAGAAGACCCAGTTCTTGCTAAAATTGATGGTGTAAGCTTTCTTGATCTTAGACTTGTAATATATAATTACCGTAGAACAAAAAACACTGGTGAAAAAAGTAGAACGCCAGTATATTTGTATTTTGAGGCTTGGCACACTGGTGCTGAAACAATCGCAAAATTAGCGTCAAAAGGTACTAAGATTACCGTTCACGCCTCCGCTAAGAACACCTCTAAAGACGCAGAAGATGTTGTATTTAGAATAAACGAATTTGATTTGAACTTAGAGGATAATCAATGAGAAAAAAACGTATACTTTTTTGTTCTGAAGCTACATTTCTTAATACTGGTTATGCAACATATGCTAGAGAAATATTGAATTATTTCCTTAGTACTGGTAAGTACGAATTAGCAGAATTGGCTAACTACGGTCAAAGAAATGACCCTAGAGCTGCTGGAATACCGTGGAAGTATTACGGTGTAATGCCTAATACTGACTGTGAACCAAAAGCTTCACCAGAAGAGATTAAAGCCTATGAGGCAAATGGCACAAACCAATTTGGTGAATGGATATTTGAACATGTTTGTATTGATTTTATGCCAGACATTGTTTGTTCAATATCCGACTTTTGGATGAATGATTTTATTGAAAGATCTCCTTTTAGACCTTATTATAGGTGGGCACACATGCCTACTGTCGATGCGAAACCTCAGGCACGTCAGTGGATAGCAACATATTCAACTGCGGATGCCTGTTTTTCTTATTCGGATTGGGCTGGTGAAGTATTAAAAGATCAATCTGGAGGTAAAATAAAGTACCTTGGTAGTACTCCACCGTCTGCACATGCAGCATACCAACCTATGACTAAACAGGAAAAGAAACTTAATAGAGTAAATAATGGTATTGATGCTGACTGCAAAATAATTGGTACGGTTATGCGTAACCAAAGACGTAAACTGTATCCAGATTTATTTGAAGCTTTCAGAAAATTTCTTGACAACACAAATATAAAAAACTGTTATCTTTATTGCCACACCTCCTACCCAGATCTAGGTTGGGATATACCAGAGTTATTACAACAATATGAATTAGCGTCACATGTATTGTTCACATATATTTGCCCTGAAACAAAAAAACCGTTTCCTTCCAATTTTAAAGGGTCTATTGCTCAATCTCCTTATACAGGTAAATGGGGATCTACTTTATCTAATGTTAAGAATGGCGTATCATACGAAGATCTTTCTAAAATTATCAATTACTTTGATCTATATGTACAATATGCTAATTCGGAAGGATTCGGTTTACCTATAGTTGAAGCCGCTGCTTGTGGAATTCCCGTTATGGCAACTGACTATTCCGCTATGGAAAGCGAGGTTAGAAAGCTAGGTGGTAGCCCAATAAAACCCGCTGGATTATATAAAGAACTTGAAACTGGTTGTATGAGAGCGGTACCTAATAATGATCTAGCTGCAAAAATGTTTGCAGAATTTTTCGAAACTTCAGAAGAAGACAGAGAACTTCAAGGTAAACAGACTAGACTTAATTTTGAAAAATATTATCAATGGCATTTAAGCGGAAAAAGGTGGGAGGACTATTTCGATAGCACTGAACCCCTTCCTGTAGAAACTACATGGGGTTCACCACCTAGAATACATCAACCACACCCAAAACGAGAAGATATCACTGGTGCAACCTTTGGGGATTTAGCACGGTGGCTTATTATCAATGTATATGGAGATCCGTCTAAACTTAATACATTCTTTGAGGCACGTCTTACCAAGGATTTAATGTATAGAAGCACAACGGGTTCTACTGGGGGCATGTATTTTAATGAATCATCCGCTGCATTCACTGGAAACTCTGGAAAACAGGCTTTTGATTTTGACATAGCTTATAACCAAATGGTTACAATGTGTGATAGAAGAAACCAGTGGGAGAAAGCCAGAATTGATGCTATGAAAGCAAGACAAAATGGAAAAAATAAAGTTGAATGATATTACGTTATGTTCATTTTGTTGGGGTGACAATTTCATTAATAACACCCTAAGGTCTATGCTTATATGTATGGATAAATGTGAATTTGATGATGTAATAATGATAACTAATACTAAAGATATTGATAATATAGAGAAACACGACGGGATTAGAGTACAACAGGTATCATTTGATTTAAATAATAATTTAAAGAATGATGATGTTAACAGAGAAAATTTTTCAAAAATATTTCTTGAAAATTTGAATAAATTTATAACGACGGAGTATTGTCTAACGGTACAACCCGATTCTACCATAATTAATGTTTGTTCATGGACTAATGAATTTCTAGATTATGATTATATAGGAGCACCCTGGCCTTTAAAGATATTAACATCCAGTGATATGTGTGCTAATAAGATTAACTTCTTTCCTAACACGGTTGGTAATGGCGGGTTTTCTATTAGAAGTAAAAAGTTTATAGAATGCTCTCTTAAAATGGAAACCTATCATAAGAATGAAGATTTAAACCTGTGTATCTTCAACTACCAGAAAATGAGAGATTTGGGTATTACGTTCGCTCCTAAAGAGTTGGCATGTAAATTTTCTCTTGAACATCCCATTGATGATGTTAAAGAGTTTAACAGAGATACATTATTCACCTATAATTCATTCGGGTTCCACGGTACATTTAATTCCGCTGGAATGGATTACATAGATAATTATTTTGAGGAAAAAGTATGAAAGTATTATATATAGGATATTATAGAGAAGCTAGTGAATGGGGTAGGTTAACTTGCGATAAAATTTTAGCATTAGACTCAGCGGGTGTTGATGTAGCCTGTAGAAGTGTTATACTTGGATCTTTCAATAAGGATATTGATCCAAGAATTGTTGAGTTAGAACAAAAAGAAACAACCGATTGTGATGTTTGTATTCAACATGTTTTTCCTCATGATATGGTTGCAACAGATCATTTTAAAAAGAATATAGGTATTTTTGAAACTGATGCTATAACTATAAATGATTCGTTGTGGGCTACACATCTAGATAAAGTTAAAGAGGTTTGGGTTCCAAATTCTGATTTAAAAGAATTAGTAGAGGCTATCCCAAATAGACATTGTGCTACAAATGTAGTTAATCACTGTTGTGATTATGACAAGTTTACACAAAAATATCCCGAAATACAACTACAAGAAGCGGCTGGTAAATTTAAGTTTTACACTATATGTGAAGCAAGCGATATTAAAAATCTTGACACCGTTATTAAATGTTTTCATTCAGAGTTTGATAGATCAGAACCCGTCATACTAATTATGAAAGTTAGTAAGTGCGGGTTTGAAGACAAAGAATTGAAGGGGTATATAGACAAGAAAATTTTAGAAATTAAGACTAATTTAAGAATGTATTCCGATATACAGGAATATAAAAGAGATATAGTTATAACAGAAAATCTATCTAATGATAATTTAAACTCTTTACATCAATACGGTGATTGTTTTATAAATGTTTCACATGGTGAGGCTTGGTCAAGTACAACATTTGACGCAGTTGGTTTTGGCAGTAGCCCAATATGTAGTAATATTGGTGGTCACAAAGAGTATGTAAAATCACGAGACTGTGGCATTTTAGTTGATGGTGGACTAAGCGTTTGTAAGTGTTATGATGCAGCATTTCCTGATACATTCACTGGTAGAAACTATTGGTTTGAACCTTTTGAAGATCACATAAAATCATCTATGAGATTTCAATATGACAGGTTTAAAGAAAACCCGATTGAAACATCTAGAAAATGGAAATTAACTGGGTTACAAGCGGTTAGTGAATTTACCAGGGAAAATATTGGTAGAAAGATGAGGGAAATTTTAGAACATGAGTAATCAAATACTTAAAATAATTAATAGAGCAATTAAAAAGAAAGACAAATACAGTATATTAACGTTTAATACTCACGAGAGATATCAGACACAGTTGGCAAAAACTGGTCATGATTTTTATGCGTTTAATTACGATGATTCAAAAGAATGGTTCGATAATCACGGGACAATGCCCGATAACTATTATGTATTACCTAAAAATTCTATCTACTATGCTCTTGACTTTGATTTTATATTATCTCAAAGTAAATTTGGTCAATTTCAAGTTGTTCAAAATATAAACCAGAGGTTAAAATTACCTGTCATATCATTGGAGCATACTCTCCCAGTAGAGAATTGGCCAGATTCTCACCTTGAAAATTTCAGGAGGATGGTTGGTGATATTAATGTGTTTATATCAGATTATTCTGCAAACAAATGGGGGCTACATACTAACTCTATTGATGTTGTAAAACATTCTGTTGGTACAGACCTGTTTAAGCCAGATGAACGTGTAAAGAAAAAAGTTCAAGTACTTAGTGTGGTACACGATTTTATAAACAGAGACTACTGTCTTAATTATAGTGGCTGGAAAAGAATTACTGAAGGAATGCCCGTTAGGGTTGTGGGAGATACTGAAGGATTATCCAAACCCGCCGCATCGGTTAAAGATTTGGTTAAAGAATATCAATCTTCACAGGTTTTTTTAAATACTTCGACATTAAGTCCAATTCCTATGGCTCTACTTGAAGCAATGGCTTGTGGGTGTGCAGTAGTAAGCACAGCTAATTGTATGATACCAGAAATGATTGAGCATGGTGTTAATGGATTAATATCAAACGATGAAACAGAATTACGTGATCATTTAGAAAAATTACTAGCTGACGAAGATTTACGTATTAAACTTGGTAAGGCAGCTAGAGAAACAATACTTAAAGATTTTTCAGAATCTAAGTTTATAGACAACTGGAATAAAATTTTTGATAGAGCATATTCATACGGGGCATAAATAATGAAAATTCATATTGTAAGAGAAGGTCAAGAAACTATTAAAGGTTTCACCAAAGTATTAGTTAAGGATGGTGTGATTAATTTTAATGATGTTTCTGATAATCAGTCTGTTTTCATACTAGCGGGAGACGTATTAGATGAGTTCCCTATAGAGAAAACACAAGAATGTCTAAAACTAATATTACAAAAACTTAGACTTGGGGGAAAACTTGTTATAGGTGGAACAGACATAAGACTGTTTTGTAAAAGTGTAATTAATTCTCTTATAACTAAAGAGAACGCTTCAAATACAATTTTTAATTGTAAATCTATGACAGATATAGAAACGGTATTATTACTCATTCGATCTGCTGGTTTAAATGTAATAACAACTCAAACAAATGGGGTTCATTATGAAATCACAGCAGAAAGAGGCTGATTTGACCTCAATGACCTGTAAGGGTTGTGTTTTTGCTGAATTTGCAACACTTAAAGACAACACTAATTCTGAGGGGTTTGAAGAATATACTCAGTTTGGCTGTCTGGCTGGTAGAATAGCTAAATTCTCTGAAACTGATGAAATAATAAGGCTTTATGAAGAAGATATATCTTACTTTGGTTTAAAAAGATTCTGTAATTTATATAGGGGTGATGAGTGGCTTAAAAAAAATCCTGAAAACCCGTTAGATAAAGCTATAGATGAATCAAAACCAACATTTAGTATAGTTATTTTTAATAAGAAAAACCCAAAATGTGAACTAGAAGAGGTAGTAAATTCAATTTTAAATATTGATTATGACCTTGATAAGATAAATATTGTTATTTCTTCAGATTATGGAGTTTTACCTCCATCAGTGCTTGTAGGAATTTCAGATACTATACATAAAAAAGGTATTAAGAATAATATTGTTATCAATGTACCAAATGTAGATAGTAGAATTAGAGACTTTAACGCATTTTCTAAATGTGTAGGTTACTCATATATTTTAAAAATGAATAATGATTGTGTTATACCAAGAGATATGTTAAAAAATATAGACATTTCTCTAAACAACGATATGGAAAAAAATATTCTTTTTAGGCATAGATCTATTTCCTGTATATCATTCCCAATTGTTAATAACGAATATTTGAAACATAACGATTTTGATTTAATGATTAACTCAATTGAAAATACAGCAAAGAAGATGAATATGATAAAGCTTTTATGAGAAGTAAAAATAGCTTTATAACAAGTGCCAGAAGAAATGATAAATTAGATAAAGTTGACGACCTTGTTACAATAGTAATATTAGGTGAAAACCACGGATACAGGATGAAGTCATACGGTCCACTGCCATTAATTAAAATTCATAATAAGACACTTATAGAGAGACAAATAGAATCAATTAAGGCTACCTTTACTAATTTTGAAATAATATTATGTGTCGGCTTTGAGGCTACTAAAACAATTAATTTTATAAAAAATAAGTTTCCTAAAATAAACATAAGGACGGTTGAAAACCAGGTTTATTTAAATTCTAATTGCTGTGAAAGTGCCCGTCTGTGTATCAACAATACCTCTAATGATAGAATTATTTTATGTGGTGGTGGTGTATACCTTTTACCCCAACAGCTTGAACTCTTAGACTTATCAAAAACAAGCATTGTATCACAAAATCAAATAGACGACTCTAACTTTGATATTGGTGTAATACAAAATAATAACAATTTAGAACAACTATCTATTGGAGTGAAAAGTAATTATTGGATAGAAATGGTATATCTTACCAATATAGAAACCATTAATACATTTTCTTCTATTATATCTAACCCAGAATATAAAAATAGATTCATCTTTGAAGCTATAAACAGTCTGTCTAATAAAATTAAAATTAACGTTCAGTATAATAATACTGGCAACCCCGTAGTTAAAATTGACAATATTAAGATATTAAAAAGGATTATACATACATGAGAACATTAGTTCAAAATTATACATCAAGCATTTCAACCGAATCTATGTATTTTCATAGATGTTTAAAAGAGGCAGGTTGTGATGTTGAATTGTGGGTTAATCCACAGGTAAGTACATTCGATATGTTTGACTCATTTCGTCCAGATATTTTTATATGTCACTACGAATACATAAAAACAGATGTTGTAAAGTATTTGTCTGGTACTAATATTGAAATTGTTCCTAATGTTACAGGGGCAAACAAAGAGTCTTTAGGGATGATAGAAAAGACATTTTCAGACAACAGAATTAAATGTCCTTTCATGTTTACAAATTTTCATCATTTTATATTCCCAGTACAGAAACCACCTACTAACATAGAATTAATTACCATACTACCTGGATTAGACATTTTCCTTCCAAGAGTTCAAATTCCTATGTTTAAACTAGGAACCGCTTTTATTAGCACAAAAGAGTCTAAGCTACTCAGTAAATTAACCAAGAAAAAAGACACCTATCATAAGTTATGTGTTGGTAAAGATGATAACTTTGATTTAAGTTTAAATATCAAGGATTTAATCAGTGTGTTGGATAAGTATGAAGAATGCATAATAGTAGATGATATTTTTGTTGCTATGTCACAATTGTTCTTTGAAACAACATTTGCTGCTGATAAGGTTATTGTGAAAGTTGAAGAACAGTTTAGACTAACTCTTGAAAAAATGTGGGCTGTACTATTTCACGAAGAGGATAAGTCTAAAAAAATCGGGGAAATAGTTAAAGAGCAAATCAAACAAAAACATACGTGTTTTAATAGAACTGCCAAATTAGCTAAACACCTTGGTAATGAAGAATTATCTAATAAACTGATTTCTATGGGAGAGTCCTTGTGAATTTATTAGTTCAATTTCCAACATTAAGAAGAAAAGAGAAATTTATAGATTGTTTCTCTAAGTATGTAAAATTAACTAGTGGTCTTCATTATGTTCATTTTAATATACTGTGTGATGCTGGTGATGAAACTATGAACAATGATGAGACCATGAAACAGATTAGTGAGATTATTCTAAGCAAGAATGACCAGCCTAACTCTTTTCATCCTAGTGCTACAATATATATGGATATTAATACTGAGAAAATTAGTGCTATAAATTCTCATATAGGTGACTCGGATATATTTGATATTATAATTGTTGCATCTGATGATATGATCCCATGCTCATGGAGTTGGGATAATGAAATTGCATTTGCTATGAATAAACATTTTCCAAATTTAGATGGTTCTGTTTCATTCTACGACGGTTATAATAAAAAGAACTTAGTGACGTTTTCCATACTTGGTAGAGAACTTTATAAAGAATTCGGTTATATATATCACCCAGACTACAAGAGTTTATATTGTGACAATGAGTTTACTGAAGAGATCAACAGAATGGGTAAGATAGAGTATATACAAAAGGAAATTGTTAGACATGAACACTATACCGAAAAAGGAAGTGTTAATTCTGGAAATATTGACTATGCTGCCAAAAAAACTTTGCATTATTCTGGTAGAGACGCTATAGTGTATGAGAGAAGGAAATCTTTGGGGTTTCCGAAGGAAAGAATAACAAATGATTAACATTATTTCATTTTGTTTATGGGGGAATGATCCCAAGTACACTATCGGTGCTATTAGAAATGCTGAAAGAGCTAAACACATATATCCTGGATGGAAAGTGTGGATGTATGTTGCGAATAATATACCTAATGATATCATAAAAGAACTTGAAGACAATGGTTGTGTTATTATAAATATGGGAGAAGGCAACTGGAAGAGTATGTTTTGGAGATTTCTTCCTGGGTGTGACCCTGACATAACCTTTATTTCAAGAGATACCGACTCAAGATTGGATTTTAGGGAAAAGTATGCTGTGGATGAATGGATCGCTAGTGACAAAGACTTTCACATTATGAGAGATCACCCCTATCATAAAATAGAAATACTGGGCGGAATGTGGGGAGCAAGGAACGGGATAGTAAAAGATATTGATATTTGGATGGATGAATATGAAAAGGGTGATTTCTGGCAAGTTGATCAAAATTTCCTTAAAGAAGTTGTTTACCCGAAGATACAAGGCAACTGCATAGTCCACGATCCATTCTTTGAGCAAAAATTATTTCCTAGCAATGCACCTCCTAGAACTAATAGTGATTTTGTTGGCCAAGCATATAATCACCTAGATGAGCCGGAGTTTACCTAATGAAAGATGTGATTGAAGATGATATGTTTTTTATACACCATCACTTAGGGCTTGGAGACCATCTTGACTGCAATGGTATGGTGAGGAACATTCTGAAACATGGCCTCCAACAACACAAACCTGATACTGTTGCGGTATTTTCAAAAGGCAACTACTATGATATGATAGAGTATATGTATAGGGACAACCCCAATATACTTGTATTTAATCTGAGCAAAGAAGAGGAATATGGCGAAGTACAAAGGATTGTAGAGCAACACTCAGGGTTTCTATTAAGAGTCGGACATGAGAGTTATCCAGGCAAACAGGCGGAACTGTCTCAAAAAAAGAACTGCTGGGAATTTTTCTATGAGCAAATCGACATGCCATACCAAGTAAGATATAATGATTTTTTTGTTCAGCGTGACCTAGATGAAGAAAAGCGTCTATTAGATAAACTGAACCCCAAGGACGAGCCGTTTATCTTTATCCACGAAGACACAACGAGAGGGTTCACTCTCAATAGAGATCACTTTGTAGACAAAACTCTAAAAACCATAGAGAATGATATAACGGAGAATATCTTTAATTTTATCTCTATAATAGAGAAGGCTGAAGAGATTCACTGTATGGAGAGTTCTTTTAAGACCCTAATAGACATATACGCAAAACAAGACAAAATATTCTATCACGACTTTAGACATCAGCCACTTGGACAGAACAGTCTTGATACATGGAAGATTGTAAACTATGACTGAATTAATAAGCTATAACTGGATGCCAACCGTGGCGGATCATATTATTGATCACTCGGAAGACTTCTATAGGTCCGCTGGAGTTTCTCGTCTACACAATGTTGACTCTATGGACCCAGCCGCCGTTGAAGAAAACGACATAGTCTTCGTTAAGACGGATGAGATCTATAATGGTGTATTTCAGAAGGATGTCCTGCCACAAATAAAAAATAGGTTCACGCTTATCAGTGGTATTTCTTCTTACACAGTCGGTCGTAATGGAGATCAATCCTACCTTGATATATTAAACAATAAAATTTTAAAATACTGGTTCTGTACAAATCCACCATCTGTTTATTATAATGATAAAATAATTCCGATTCCAATTGGGTTCGAAGAAAAAGAGCGTGATGGTGGTAACCAAGAGGTACTGAATAATCAGCAATCACTGAAGGTGGAGTGGGAGGATAAGGTCGATATGCTGTATCTCCCATTTCACACTGTTGGAACCAATCCTGAAAGAGATAGCTTCATCAGCCACCTTAAGTCTTTAGACTTTGTTTATACTGAAGAAAACAAGCTATCATTCGAAAACTACCTATCGCAGGTCAATAAATTTAGATACACAATATGTTTAGAAGGTGCTGGTTATGATACCCATAGAAACTATGAAGCTCTGTTAGTTGATTCAATTCCTATTATAACGCCACGTATGGTTAGGTTGTTTAGGTATTATTCCCTGCCGCATTTTATTGTTAATAATTGGTTTTTTACTTCCAAACCAGAGCTGGATAGTAAAAATATATCTTGGAACAACAATTTCCTTAATATAGAATTCCATAAGGAGAGGGTCTTAGAATATGCCAAAAATTGAAGTATCAGTGGGCGAACTTGTTGACAAGATAACTATTCTTGAGATAAAAAAGGACCGCATCAAAGACGAGACAAAGCTATGTTATATAAAGGAGGAGTTAGAAATTCTAAAAGGCGATATGGAGAAATATGATTTCCCCCTAGAGCTTTATGAGAGACTACTGGAAATTAATACGGAACTGTGGGATACCGAAGACATTATCAGGAGTATGGAGGATAATTTAACCTTCGGGGATGAGTTTATCAAACACGCCCGCCTCGACGCCATTCTTAATGATAAAAGATTTCTTGTTAAGAACGAGATAAACAGTATTTCTAAATCAGCGATAAAGGAACAGAAGTCTTATGAGGGACTTTATACCGCAAATTGAACCTTGGATAGACGGTGAAGAACTAGAGCAGCTTACTAGGGTGATCGACAGTACCTATGTTACGGAACATAATCTGACCGCAGAATTCGAGCATATGGTTCAGGGTCTTACTGGAGCTAAGTACGCTATTGCTGTTACCAACGGAACAATGGCCTTATACTGCTGTTTAAAAGCACTTGATATAGGACCGGGCGACGAGGTCATTATTCCAAATATGACATTTATAGCGTCCTCCAATGCCGTGCTGTTGGCTGGTGCTACACCAGTTCTGTGTGATATTAGTCCTGTTAATCTTTGCATTGACATTACATGTATAGAACCACTGATAACTCCTAATACCAAGGCGATTATGCCCGTTCACCTATACGGTCAGTCTTGTAATATGGATGTGATTACCAAAATTGCTGAAGAAAACAACCTCGCCGTACTTGAAGATGCAGCACAGGGCGTAGGAGTAAAATGGAAAGAACGTCACGTTGGAACTTTTGGAGAATGTGGAGTGCTTTCTTTCTATGGGAACAAAACTATTACGTGCGGTGAAGGTGGAATCGTATTAACGGATTCTACAAAGATACGAAATAAGGTTTACCAACTAAAAAATCATGGGAGACTATCTAAGGGACAATTCAAACATGACACAATAGGCTACAATTTTTCTTTTACGGAAATGCAAGCAGCTATTGGTATTGCTCAGATGAATAAACTTGATAGAATAAAGATTAAGAAAAAACATATTCATGATAGATATAATAATGAACTTGACAGAATTTTAAGTAGAGTAACAGTAGATGATTTTTGTAGTCCCGTTTGGTGGTTTACGTCATTCTTGACAAATAAAAAGTTAAAGCTAATGAGTTACCTTTCGGATAGAGGTATACAAACAAGGGAGTTCTTCTACCCACTAAGTAAACAACCATGTTATAAACATATTGAATTTGATGACAGCTCCTTTCCTGCGAGCACTAAGGCTTTCGATATGGGTATATCCCTTCCGTCAGCATATTGTTTAACGGATGAAGAACAAACGCACATTATCAACACGATTAATACATATCTAAAAGAAGGTTGAAAATGATTCCACTGGTCAAAGACACAATAAGTAATGAAGAATTAGATACTTTAGCAGATTGGCTTCGGACGCATCCTAAGCTGACTCAAGGTAATCTAACAATTGATTACGAGCGAGAGTGGTGTGATTACTTAGGCAACAAGTATTGCGTATCGGTAAACTCTGGGTCTTCTGCGGTAATGATGATGTTGCAGGCATTGTTAGAAAAAGGCACTCTTAACAAAGGTGATTCAGTAATTGTGCCTGCTGTCTCGTGGGCTACTGATCTAGCACCAGTTGTTCAGCTTGGACTAACTCCTGTACTATGCGACTGCAATAATAAAGACTTGTCATTAGACTTGCATCATTTTGAAGAATTACTGAATCAGTCTGGGCCGAATAATCATGATATCAAGTGTGTAGTATTAGTATCCGTACTTGGCCTTATCCCTGAGATGGATATCATTGTTAATATGTGTAAAAACTACGAAGTCATATTGTTAGAAGATGCTTGTGAGTCTTTTGGGTCATCTTATGGGGGTCGAAAATTGGGTACTGTAGGAGAAATGTCATGTTTTTCCACGTACTTCGGGCATCATATATCTACTATAGAGGGAGGCATTATTTCAACTAATGATTCTCATCTTTACAACATATTAAAAGCTATCAGGAGTCATGGTTGGGAAAGAGATGTTGATCCAGAGTTCAGGATAGACAAAGAGGATACATTCGATTCTTTATACAGATTCCATTATATGGGATTCAACTTTCGGTCTACTGATCTGCAGGCATTTTTAGGCATTAATCAACTGAAGACCTCCGACGAAATTGTGAGAATACGAAATGATAATTACAACCTATATAGAGAGTTGATAGATAACCCCTTTTGGAATCCCCCAAAGTCTACTCATAGTAAGTTTATTTCAAATTTTGCCTATCCAGTTATAAGCCACAATAGATCTAAAATAGTTAGTAAGCTTATAGAAAACGATATAGAAACAAGACCACTTATCTGTGGCTCTCTTGGGCGACAACCGTTTTGGATTAAGAGGTACGGAGAAATACACTTACCAAATGCTGATAAGGTTAACGATTACGGTTTTTACCTACCTAACAATCACAATTTAACAGAAGAAGAGATCAGGACGGTCTCATCAATAGTGATGGAGCATATATGAAAGTTCTTTTAATACAGGAAAATGGTAGGCACGATGCCAATAGGATTTATAGAGAATGCTTTTGTCTACAAAGGGCATTCGAATTCCACAACGTCAAATCGGACGTGTGGGGATTAGGACATGACAACTACGACATTGAGCCAGATTATACATCCTACGACCTAATCATTAACCTTGAAAACTATGATAAAACAGGTTGGGTTCCAAGCCTTAAAAAAGTGCAAACAAAAAAGTTTTTATGGTCAATAGATGCCCATGTTAAAGGTATCAACCCCTACCTGCATACTGCTAATGATGGAAATTACTCAAGAATTCTACAGGCCACACCAGAGTTTGTAAATGCCGACAGCGTATGGTTTCCAAATTGTTACGATGATACCTTGATAAAACCTCTACATATCAAAAAAGAATACGATGTAGGATTTTGTGGTAATATCAACAACCGAGAACCTCTACTGAAAATTATGGAGGAACGATTTAATCTCAAACGTGATATTTTTGTTATTGGCGATGATATGGTGAGAGCTATAAATTCTTATCGTGTAGGATTCAACGCTAATATATCAATCGATATCAACTATAGAAATTTTGAGATACTGGGTTGCCACACACTGTTGCTTACAAGTTACAATAAGCATTATAGTCAGTTGGGATTGATAGATGGTGTTAACTGTATGATATATTCTAATATAGAAGAGATGCTGGAGAAGGCTAATAAACTAATATATGGCGATTATCCTACAAATAGAAATTTATGTTTAGAGGCTGAAAAAATAGCTAAAAAACATACTTACAAAGAGCGTATCCAAAGTTTGTTGCTTCTTTAAAATGGAGAAAACGTATGAGTATTAAAACAAATTATACAAATTTAGAACTTATAGATTATACATACAGAACCTTTAGTGATAATCTTATTGATAATAAAGGGTGGGTGTTGGATCTTGGTTGCGAGGGGTTTGAACTGTGTTCCTATCTTTTAAACAAAGGGTGCAGCGTTATAGGTCTAGATCCCGCGAAAATTCATAATCCAATAAACCATCCTAAATTTCACTTTATACAAAAAGCCTGCGTAGGAGTTAAAACTAAGGATGTTAAAATGTTTTATGAGTACCAAGGTACTGGGGCTAGTTCATTGGTAAATCCTCCAGAAAATCTACATCAAGCGAAATACGGTGGTCATGCCAACAATCCTTTAAAATCTATTCATTTCGTTGAAACAACAACTATAGAAGAAATTATGAATCAGTTTAACATTGAACAGTTTGAAATGGTGAAAATGAACGTAGAGGGGAGCGAGTATGAAATACTAGAGTATTTTCCAAAAATGTGTGCAAAACAAATATCAATCTCTTTTCATGAATTTTTAGGATTAAACCCTTATGAAGATATAGAGGATTATCACACAAATGTTTTACCAAAACTGTTACCGGGGTATACATTGGTTTATGACAACAAAGGGAAATTAACTCGTAATCAAAATAACCAAAAAGACCCTAACGCTTTGTGTAGAGAAGATTCTCTTTATGTTTTGAATGACTTGGTGTTATGAGTACTATCATATGTGGGTCCAGAAAACATCAGAATATCAATTTTGATAAAATTGTAGATAGCTTTGAAACCATAGTACGCAGTAATATGTTGTTGCCTAATAATAACTATGGAACAAAAAATTCAAATGTACAAGTTCTTAATTGTCATATTGACCAGTATTATAAATATAGCACTAATAATGGAAAAAGAGTCACACCAGAAGAATGGATGTCCATATACAAAGAAGAATATGGCACATCAGAAGATCATATAAGAAGATTTTTTGATTATCTAAAATTAGATTCTGTAGAATTTACATATTTTCCTGAGAATAATACTAGTCTTATGTATTCTATGTTAAATAGACATAATATCAACCATACTATAACAAAGCAATTAAGATGTGGTTTTGGATATATTTCTGAATGTATTAATCTTAACATGAAACCATTTTTGATTGGCTATTCTCTTGACGTTAATTATGCTTTAAATAAACAGTACTGCAATATTGATGGGACAGGAGAATGTCATAATATAGATTCTGAGATCGATCTAATCATCAAATTACACGAGGCTGGATTAGTCGATGCCACATTTTGTGCTATTGAAGATACATCAGAATTAAGTATTGATGAAACAATGTTAGAGCCTACCGTTGAAAGTTTAGAAATACTGGAGAAGATTTTGGATTACTGATCGTGGATCTAATTTTGGTTATCATGATCTTTTTGTGAACTTTGGTATAGTGGATGAGTTGAAAATGGCGTATGATAAAGTAATACTCGATTGTACCCATTCGACACAAAGATCTACAGTTAGACGAAACTATTTTAAAACCAACCCCAGCAGCTTTGAATATTTTAGGAGATCTCTATGAATAGGCATATATTTACTATTGCTGAAATTGGTATCAATCATAATGGTGATATTAATTTAGCAAAAAGATTAATTGATGAAGCAAAAGAAGCGGGATTTGATTCAGTTAAATTTCAAAAAAGAAATATAGAACTGGTGTATAGCCCAGAAGAATTAGATAAACCAAGAGAAAGTCCATTTGGAACAACAAATAGGGATCAAAAGAACGGATTGGAATTTAATACTGAACAATATGATGAAATTGATCAATATTGTAAAAATGTGGGGATAGAATGGTTTGCTTCAGCTTGGGATTTAGAAAGCCAAGAGTTTTTAAGAAAATATAATCTAAAATACAATAAAGTTGCGTCAACTATGCTACGTGTTTATCCATTGTTAGAAAAAATCGCAGAAGAGAAAAGGTATACCTTTATTTCAACAGGAATGAGTAATCTTAAAGAAATAGAAAAAGCAGTTAATATCTTTGAAAAACATAGGTGTCCATACGAATTAATGCATTGTAATTCTTCATACCCAACAAATAATGATGAAGCAAATTTATCCGTTATTAAAATATTGAGGGATAGGTTTGATTGTAAAGTTGGATACAGTGGACACGAAAGGGGTATTCAAGTTTCTTTAGCAGCAGTAGCTCTTGGGGCCACTAGTATAGAAAGGCACATAACAGTTGATAGATCTATGTATGGATCAGATCAAGCAGCTTCATTAGGGGTCAAAGGGTTTAGAACACTTATTAGAGATATACGAATTATAGAACGGGCACTGGGCGATGGAGTAAAAAGGATTTACAATAGTGAAATTCCAGCTAGAGAAAAACTATCTAATCCTCACTGGTATAACATTTTAAAAAACGGTTAAGGAATATAAAAATGAAATACAATATAAGAGGTCCAGTATTTTCAATAATAACACCATTTTGCGATGATGAGTCTGTAGATTATAAAAGCCTCTCAAATTATGTAAAGTTTTTATATGAACAAGGTGCTAAAGTATTTTATGTAATGGGTTACAATAGTAGATTTAGTATACTTTCAGATGAAGAAATAATGAAAGTAAATGAAACAGTAGCAACTACCGTTAAATCGTTTAATAATTCAGACTGTATTACTATCATAGCAGATCCTCTCCATTGTTCTACAGAAACATCAATTAGTTTTGCCAAACATGGAAAAGAAATTGGTGCTAATATTATAAGTTTGATATTTAGAGAAAAGGTATATTTTGAGGATCAGGTATATCAACATTTTAAAAGGGTCTCTGAAAATTCTCCTATAGATATATTAATTCACCAAATGCCATTCAATAATGGTATTCCAGGTCAACCTCCGCTAATTAGATGGTCTACTTCTTTAACAGATAGAGTGGCTGATATACCTAGGGTTGTTGCTATTAAAGAGGATACAAAAGACGATGAAAATACACAAACTGTTATTGATGTTTTAGCGGATCGATTGTCTATTATAACCTCTGGAAAAGGAATGGGTCAGTGGCTACACTTCAATGGTCAAGTACACGCTTGGCTTTCTGGAGTTGGTTGTTTCTGTCCTCAAGCTGAAATAGCATTTTTTAGATTGTATAACGCTGGTGACACAGAGGGCTGTAAAAAAATATTAAATGATATAGAATTTCCATTTAATGAAGTTATATACAAATACGGTTGGCACCTTGGTATAAAATCTGCTATAGATATAGCCGGTGTGATGTCTAGATTTGAAAGAATGCCATTATTACAGCTGCCCAACAATGATCATAATGAAATCGTTGAAATAATGAAACCTATTCTTGAAAGATCGAAAGGGTTATATAAACAAAATGACTAAAACTATATTTTGTGATCTAGATGGTTGTTTAATTAAACACCAAGATTTTTATACTGAAAACGCGGTTTTATTAGATGGTGTTTTAGAAAAAATGAGAGAGTGGAACAAAGAGCATCATAATATTATTATAACTACTGGCAGAAAAGAGAGTTCTAGAAAAATTACTGAGAAAACGTTATCCAATTTAGGTATATCGTATGATCAACTAATAATGGGTATTGGTCCATACCCACGTGTATTAATTAATGATTTAAAACCAAGTTCTAACCAAGAAACAGCAACAGCGATTTGTTTACAAAGAAATATTGGTATTTCACAGGTAGAGATTTAATTAAAAGGTTAAAATAATATGAGCCTATTATCGTTAGTAAACTATTTTGGTGATATTGAGGGTGATATAGTAGAGCTTGGTGTTTTTAAGGGTAAAACTATTCAATTGTTAAAATCATTTTTGATTTTAAAAAATAAAGTGTATCACGGATTTGATACGTTTGGTGGATATACAGAAGAAGATTTTAAATCACATCCTGAAAAGAATAATGTTGAAGGACTTAAATGTAACCAAGAATCTAAAAGGTGGAAAATAGATCCAGAAATTGTTCACTCTTTAATAAAAGAGGAGTCTCTTAATAAACATTGTAATATTTATGTGGGGGATTTAAAATTAACATTTAAGAATGCTATAGAGAACAAATTAATTAATAAAATATCTGTATTACTTGTCGATTGTAATGCATATTTACCTTCATACACCGGGATGAATATTGCTTATGATATAGTATCTACAGGTGGTGCAATAGTTATAGACGAGCATACTGTTGGTGGAGAAACTGCGGCTTTAAAAGATTTTGCTTCAGAGCATAATTTACAAATTCAAAACACGGGGTTTTCATACCCACACGGTCCTTCAAAATATATTATAAAGTAATCATATGATAAATTTTCATCACTTGCAAAACAACAATATGACATATTTTCAACATTTTAGACGTGCTGTAGGTATTAGTATATTAATGTTAATTGGTGGAACCCTCTGTTTAATTCACGCATTTCTCCCGTTCTTATTTGTATCTTCAGCTAGCGATATAATTAGAAAGCTTTACTACAAACTATGAAAAGATTAGCAGTAATTCCAGCTAGAGGCGGATCAACGAGACTGAAGCATAAAAACCTTTACCCTCTTGGTAACAAGCCTTTAATTAAGTGGATAACAGAAACAGTTGTTCAAAGCCAAAGGTTTGACAAGATAATAATTTCAACAGATAACGATAATATATTTTATGCAGTTTGTGATTTAGGGGTTGAGTTTCATAGTAGACCGTTTGAGTTCTCTACCACAGAGTCTACAGTTTTAGATGCGATGATGAATTTAATAAGCAACACGGAGGAACAATATGATGAATTTGCTTATTTTCTTCCAACGTGCCCGTTTGTTTCTGTTACTGATATACATAACGGTTGTAGTTTACTAGAATCATGTGATTCTGTAGTAAGTATGACTGAAATGGACACTCCTATACAATTAGCCTGTTTTCTTGAGGGTAACAAGGTCTTACCGGTTTTTGACAACCTTGAGTGCGGATTGACTAACAGTAAGTATATTAAAAAGTATTACAAACCATCTGGTGCCTTTTATATGAGTAAATGGGGTCATATTGTAGAAAATAGAAATTTCTTTAGAGGTAATGTTAAAGGGGTTCTTATGCCTAAGAACAGATCGGTAGATATAAATACTGTAGAAGATATCAAATATGCGGAGGCTATGCTATGATACCAACATTAGATAAAAACAGTACCACAGATGAAATGGTTTCTGCTGTAGTTAAAAATGGTGTTTTTAAGATAGATAATTATTTAAGCGATACAGAACTTAAAGTTCTAATGCCCGACATTTTAAACAAATGTACACGCAGTGATGATTATGAATTTGGTAAAGCTTATAGAGATGAGGGGTTGTTAACTCACCCAGAAGGTTCTATACTTAGATTAGTTTATGATGTTCAATGGATGAAGGATTTATATCATAAATATACAGGAACATCCTCTGGATATGGAATGGGGGTTTTTGCTACACATGATTATAAATTTAATGGCGAACTAGCAAGAAATGGCTGGTTACATTTTGATAGACTCTGGAAGTTTAAGTTCTTTATTTACCTAACAAATGTCGATAAAAGTTCTGGTGCGTTTACGTGCTGCCCTGGATCTAGAGAAAAGGGTCTTGAATTGAGACAAGAAGCTTCTAGGGGTAGTAAATATGAAGGTGTGAAAAATAGAATTGAGTTAGACTATCCCGAATTGTTGGATATCTTTCCTCAAGAGCCTGTTGAAGCTGAAGCTGGTACATTAATAGTGTTTGACACCAATACTTTTCATAAGGGTGGTCAAGTGGAAGATGGTAAAGAAAGATTGATTGTGAGGTTACATTGTGGTTAAAAAATTCCTTGATCTTGGTAAACAACCAATCGCTAATGGCTTTTTAAATAAAGAAGATTTTGAAAATGAGTTCTTCTATAATTTGTCTATGGGGTTTGACGAGGATACTTTTCTTGTGACACAAGTTGAGTATGTTGAGAAAGAGCGTATGTTTAATGACAATTATGCCTATAGGGGCTCTATGTCTAAAACTATGAGGGATCACTTTGCTAATGTAAGCAGAGACTTAAAAGCGTTACTACCAGCTACACCTAAGGTTTTAGAGATAGGTAGTAATGACGGCGTATTTTTGAAAAACTGGGATACTACTAATACTATAGCTGTGGAACCGTGCGGTAATTTTGCTGAAGAAACTAATGAATTAGGGTATTACACTTATAATAGTTTTTGGGACAATGCCTTATCAAGGGATATACTCAGAAGGCACGGTGTTCAAGACTTGGTGTTTGCAGCTAATTGTATGTGTCACATTCCAGAGATTAAAGATGTATTTAAAGCTGTTCGTAACGTACTGTCTGATGAAGGTGTATTTGTATTCGAAGATCCGTCACTAGCTAGCATGATCATGGTCAACTCTTATGATCAAATGTATGATGAACATGCTCACATATTTTCTGTTTTAGCTTTAAACAATTTATTAAAACAGTGTGATCTAAAGTTGGTAAGAGTGGATCACTTAGGTATTCACGGTGGTTCAAATAGAATTTACGCAACCATAGATAGCGAGGAAAATAGAGTAACTCAATCTGTCTATGATGCTGTAAAATACGAATTCAATATGGGTTTACACACTTATGGTAAATTTGAGTTATTTGCTGCTGAAGTAAAGAGATCAAGAAAACACTTACGCATGATACTGAATGAGTGTAAAGATAAAAAGAAGGTTATTAGTTATGGTGCTACCTCTAAGTCTACCACCGTCTTTAATTACTGTGATATAGGTACAGATCTAATAGAGTATATAACAGACACAACTCCTGAAAAACAAGGCAAATACTCTCCAGGTATGCACATACCAATTATAACCCCCGAAGAAGGGTTTAATGATTCTGTAGATTATGCCTTCTTAGGTGCTTGGAATTTTGCAAAAGAGATTATTGAGAAAGAGAAAGATTTTAAAGGTTCATTTTTAACACACGTGCCAGAGGTAGGATTTGTAGTATGAGCTATTCATTAAAGAGTATTCAGTATAATGAAGACGATAGAGCACAAAGAGCACTTAACGTATTTGATACACTTTCTGGTCAGGTAAACGTGTCCTATGTAAACTCCACTGAT